>OKKB01000076.1_pt1 | contig 67389 bp, 36 predicted proteins | sample 1613931 | NCBI WGS metagenome assembly OKKB01 (sample SAMN04436893, study PRJEB24849) | human gut metagenome | biome: human gut; feature: NICU; material: stool | host: Homo sapiens | place: USA: Saint Louis, MO | collected 2012-02-08
TTCATTTCATATATACATATACACTTGGTTATCTATTTTATAAGGGTGAAATTAGACTGGTTAATTGTACATTTACTTCATTGATTTCATATTTATTTATTCATCTACATTTACATTTAACAATTATTACATTTTGTATATCTTTTTTTATTGGGGAACTTTGTGTTACTTATCAATTAAATATTTAATTATCATTTGATTGACATTCATTCTTCCTTAGGCATACATTAGTTTAATTTTGTTATCAATTATATCAATATTTCATTAAATTTGGTATTTTCAATTTATCATACATAGACATTTTCAACAATTCTCTCCGGTGAGATCAAGAATAAAAACATTACAATAGTTATACTATCATAAAAAGAAAAGGGATAGGTATTATTATTATTAAAAACAAGTATTTACGAACATTAACGACAACTTTACAAAAAAAAACTCAATTTCAATTTCAATTTCAATCCTAATAAATCATTATTTTTAACGAAAACATTAATTTGATTTTTTTTATTAACAACTATTACCTTCTGTTATCATTACTGTATTATTAAAACCCTGGATTATTTGATTGACATTAAATAATCTACAAATAACAAAAAAAAACAACGAAAGAGAAAGTAAAGGAAAAGTATATCGAACTTTGCCCCTCTTCTGATTATTACCATTTTGGAAAGAAAAAAAAAGAAATAAAAAAAAACAACTTAAATATGGCTACTCCGGAAACTGTACCTATTGCAGATGAAATCATGAGTGATTTCGAAGATGTAAGTTCACCAAATTCCCCGTCATTATCTTTAGAACAATCTACTCGTGGATCTACTCCACCTACATCGACATCATCGCCACCTTCTACTCAGAATAATGATTCAAAGTCCAAAGAGAGTCTTGAGACAGATGATGTACAAGATACAGTTGACAATAAGAAACTTCTGGACGATGTTAATGAATCTCAAGAATCTGCCGATTCAAAAGACGATCAAGATGGAGAAGAAACCAGAAAAGAATCTACTGATGCAAAAGATATCAAAAGCGGTGGTACTAAGAAAAATCAAGATTCTAAAGACACTAAGGAATCGAAGAAAATCAAAAAATCAAAACCAATTTCTCGAGCACCAATTGCTACCGGTATTTCTACTGAAATTGAAGTCACGGGAGAAAAACCAAAACCAATTCAAGAAGGTGATCCATCTTTAGAAGATGATGTTTTATATGCCATTTTTGTTATTCTTTATGAAGAAGATCTGACTGAAAAAGGAATGACCGTAAAACATATTACTGATGTTTTAGATGAAAAATATCCTCAATTCACGAAAAATACTGGTAAAGTGTCAAATTTAGTTTCTGCCAAAATCAATTCATATATTAAACGTTTAGAAGCTGGTCAAACTAGTCTACGTTATGCAATTTCAAGAGATTGGGGCACCAATACTCCCAAAAGAATGTTGTATAGATATCGTGGGATTCTAGCTCCTGGTTGGGAAGTCAAATTGAAAGAGTTGCAGAAGCAACAAGAGAGTAAACAACAACAACAACAACAACAACAGGAACAACAAAGTGAAGAACAACAAAATGAGCAACAAAGTGATGATTCTCAGGAGTTAAATCTGGAACAAATTGAACAACAACAACAAAATGAATCGAAGGAAAAATCAAGATCACCAGGTTCTGAATCTCCTAAATCACGTAAGAAAGTTTCTCGAGCTCAATCAGTATCAACAAATTTCAAAGATCATTTTGCTGAACTTGATAAACAACAAGATCAATTTTCGCTGCCACTGCCAACAACAGCAACTTCAACTTCAACTTCAACTTCTAAAACAGCCACAAAGAGAAGAGCTACCATGTTTGATTTAGGACGTCCAACATTTTTAACCAATGGCGAATTTTGTGATCAACCACCACCATATTTAACTAGGAAACCAGCGAAAATTGAAGACGTTCTTGATGAAGATGTTTTAGAAGATGATGAAGAATCACTAACAACATTATCACAAAAAGATGATAGTAGTAATAATATCATCAAGATTAAAAAGAGAAGATTGACTTGGGCTCCATTAGGAGAAACTGGTGATGATGATTTAGGTTTAGCTGCTTTTAGAGCTTTAAGTACTAGTACTGATAATGGTTCAGTATCTTCAACTGATCGTAAGAAAAAATGGTTTCAAATGACTGAATTACCTAAACCGGAATTGACTAGTTTATCAGAATTGGAAAAATATTGGGATTAAACAAAATAAAAAAAAAAGAGAATGATAGCACCAAGTGTTGTCAATTTTGAGTAACCTGATATATAGTCTCTATATACGAGTTTTGAAACTAATAAATGAGAACACAGAGACATTATTGAATGTTACCTACTAGCAGATAATTTGAAATTAATTGTAGAATATTTAACGTATTGATAGGTATATTTGATATGTGTGAGACTTGTTGTTTATTATTGTTTGAAATCTCTATTGCAAGCTCCCAGGGATTACCATCCCTTTTGTTATTCTTTTGATGTGAGAAAGTTGATATAGTTTTGGGTATTGTCTTATATATGAGGCTTAGATTTTGGTTGTCTCTTCACATGAAAATTTTGATGTTGATAGCTCCGGAGGAAATTCATAACAATAAGTCATGATGCATCTTTAAGGGACAAAACGATATCAGTTTATTAGGAGTGAATACATTATATAGTCGATATTTTTGGAGATAAATGTCAAAGGTTGGTATCAATATTACCAGAATTACCTAATTTGGTGTGACAAATAAAATTAAACGATTATGAGTAGGTGACTCTTTCTTTTTTTTTGATTTTGGTGTTTTTTTTTTTCTTGACAGGTTTTTCTTGAAAGTTATACCAGAACAAGACCTGTTATTAACATTATTGTTTTAATATCAGGTTATAATTGACCTGGTTTATGTTTATTGTTCTGTTGTGATTGTTGTTGACATTGCAATGACATGATTGGTATTTTGAATGGATCATGCAAGAAGCGGATTTAATCGGAGAAATTGATCACAACTATTTTCTTTTTTCCAGTTTTAGATTCGATTTAGAATGGATTTACTTTATACAATAATCATCATAAGCAGTAAATCTCTTTTTAACTTTATAAATGATAATAGTAAACTTTCTTTTATTATGTCCGAGAGCATTGTGGCTAATGAAGAGTTAAAAAAAAAAAAGAAAGAGATCAACAGTTGATATTTTATCAAGAATTGCTTAATGTTAGTACATTTTTACGCCAAATGGAAGAAAGATACAAGCTTCATGTTTAAAGTTTCTGGTTTGGGTATCTTGATGACTAGTTTCTTCTTTTTTTAAAAAATAATTAACAGATTTCAATAAAAAGAAATCAAATCAACGAATCTTCCCTTCTACTCGATATGACGTCTGAAAAGAAAAGAAAACCCTATATTTTGTCTTTCTTTTTGAGTTGGGACACATATTAGCCACGTCTTTTGGTCTATCTGATTTCTTTTATTTAACTAAACCACATTTGATGCCTTCAATAATCACAAGTATATAGCATCTCTCCGACTAATTTCATTTGGACTCAATGAAACCTAAACGAAACCTAGGGAAGTGATTTTTTAGTCAGTAAAATCCGACGAATACATAACCGTTAACTTTTTTTTTTCGTTTAGTTTTTCTCTATACTATATCTCAACAATATTTTCGATGCCTCAAGAATAAGTTGGGCATTCAACTCTATAATATAGTTGATCTTTGTGATGGTCCGAAGAATGGACACAATAATAACTTAATTATTAATATTGTTGCTTAATTAGGAAAGTGATCGTTTAATGGTTGTATTTTTTTTTCTGTTGGGGCTCCAAAAATATTTTTTTTTGTTTTTTGGGTTTGAATTTTGAGTTTTTCTATATTCAAGTTAACAATAAGAAAAATATCAACTAACTCTTAACCAATATACAGCCGTAAATGCATGAAAAAGCAATAAGTGTGCAGCTAATACCACCATTGCTGTTCAGTTTTCCCTCTTTATTATTATTACTATGGTTACGGGCTTTTGTTTTTTTTTTTAATATGCTTTAATTTAGTTTTATTTAGATCATGTTAAAGAATGGTGTCATTATTTACATTTCTTTATTAATTGCTTATTCCTTCATTCCAATTGAAATTGTATTTATATATATATGATTTATTACTCTTCTTTTTTTTATTATTTCAAGTTTTAATTTACTTTTGTTTTGTTTTGTTTTGTTTTTTAGTTTTTCAGTTTTTATCAATAGTTTAACCAATTCAACCTTTGTTTGATTTCTTTCTTTCACGAAAACTTCACCTTTATATCTACTGCAAAAATGGTAATGCCAAATCCAAAAGAGTATACTGCCATTCATGGAGTACTGAGACTATTGACATATCTAAATAATTATCCCGCAGAAGGTACTGGTACTTTATTTTTATCAGAAAAGGCCAAAAACTTAATGGGTCCCAAACTACCACAAATTTTAGTTGAATATTCAACTGCAACTCAATTAAATTTATTTGGTAATTATCCCGAGAAATCTGATGTGGCCCCTTCAGCACTTTTCATTGCCTTATTTTCCATCATTGCCATTTTACATTTGACAGTGTTTTCCATTAATTATTATCGAGGTCATTATTTTTGGTTATCATTGGGATGGGTATTTTATGCCATTTGTCGTGTGTTGGGATTTGCCTTGAGAATCGTATGGTCTCGTGATTTAACTGATTGTAAAGTAGGGATCACTAGTGAAGTGTTTTTAATTGTCCCGACTGTGTTAATTGCATCATTTAATCTTGTTTTGGCACAACGTATATTCACTTGGAGACATCCAGTTGGTGGATCAAGAAGAATCTTTTGGACTCTAATGTGGATCCTTTATGCATTGGTTGCAGGAGTGGTGGCCATGACCATTGTCACTTCAGCGGGGTTAAATATTTATTTACTTTCTGAGGCCAATTATGCTCGTTATAAAAAAGTGATTATGTGTACATCTGTTTTGATTATTGTTTATTCATTAACAGCAGTTGGGTTGATTCTTTTGGCGTGGTTATTTAAACCAACTAAAAAAGATGAAAACTTGTATACTTATCAACCATGGTGGATTGAATCATTTTCACCATTTTATTTTGTGAAAAAGGGCGAACCACAAGCTGCTGCTATATCTTTTTTGAAAAGAAATCATAATCATCGTTATGCAATTCGTGTTATTGCTGCTACTCATCATCTTCATAAAACAGTGAAAGGATTAACTAATCAACGTGGTGATTTGACTCATAATGTTTCCTTGATGATCATTGGTGTCACTACATTGATTATATTGGTTAGTTCTATTCTCCGTTCCATTATTTGTTTCCAAGGTCGTATGATGTATTTTACTTCTCCAGTCGGTAGTCCTGCCGTTATGTATGTCTTTTGGGGTGCTCTTGAATTTGGAGTCAATTTATTATATATCATTGGTCGTGTTGATTTAAGGTTTTATCGACCAGATAGATTACCAAAAGATGTTAGAAATGTTGTTACGGCAGAACAATCATTATATCCTTCTGAAATTGAAGATGAAGGTGAAGATCAAGAAGTATTGGATAAAGAATCTTTGGATAAAGTTCCTCAACCATATTCAGGAGAAGAACCTTCCACTAATAATAATCACGATGATAATGGTTTTAGTTTTGGTTTCTCTGATTCAGATGAGAAAGATAACCACACTGACCATGATGGTCATAAAGATCACGATGGATTTGATTTTACTAATGGCGCTTCAGAAAAACCTAAAAATAATTTACCTTATCCATTTAAAGAAAAATCAGATACCGTATCTGAGTTTCATTTTTAAGCAAACAAAAGAATATCCTCCCCCTCCCCTTCCCCATTTATAGAAGACTTTTAAAACTTATATATATAGACCGTTTTTTTTTTTTTCCTTATATTTCTTTACACGTCAAGTAATGCTTTTTGTATACCAATTTAATTATATATGCCCCTTTTAATGTTACAATAAAATCAGTATTTTTAAAGCTTTGATGTAAATTGCACCCACACTTAACTTTTTTCTTTTGGCATCGCATCTGTTTGTAGGAATTCTAACTAGTCTGAGAATTTTTTTTTTTTTGTAAAGATTCACAATAATAACAAGGTACAACTACAAGGCAATCCCAACTCGATCAGTAAACTCCCCCATATCATGTCAAGACCAGAAGAACTCGCTCCACCAGAAGTGTTTTATAATGATTCTGAATCATTCAAATATACATCGTCTACTCGTGTCCAACACATTCAGGCGAAAATGACATTACGAGCTCTAGAATTATTAAATCTTGAACAAGACTCCCCACAGTTTTTATTGGATATAGGATGTGGATCAGGGTTATCTGGAGAAATATTAACTGAAGAAGGATATAATTGGATTGGGATGGATATTTCTCCCAGTATGTTAGCCACTGGGTTGGATAGAGATGTTGAAGGAGATTTATTTTTAGGAGATGTTGGGAATGGGATCCCATTTAGAGCAGGAACATTCGATGCCGCCATATCTATATCAGTAATTCAATGGTTATGTAATGCTGATATTTCCGGAGCTGATCCCAAAAAGAGATTATTGAATTTTTTCAACACTTTATATGCATCATTGAAACGAGGTGGGAAATTTGTTGCACAATTTTATCCTAAAAATGATGTACAAACAGAGAATATAATGGGTGCAGCTAAAGTTGCTGGATTTGGTGGTGGGTTAGTGATAGATGATCCAGAATCTAAACGACATAAGAAATATTATTTGGTATTGACTGCTGGTATGGCTGATAGACAAATCAATTTGAGCGGAGCAGAAATGGATGCTCCTGCTGAACAACAAACTAAAGGGTTAAGTAGAAAGAGAAAGAAGGCAATGGAAAGTAAGAAAGATTTTATTAATAGAAAGAAAGAAATTATGAGGAAAAGAGGTAGAAAAGTTGCTGAAGACTCAAAGTTTACAGGAAGAAAAAGACGTCCCAGATTTTAATCCAAATGTCTTGGCCTCTTTGTGGGTTGATATTTATAGGTTTCATTTGTATATTAATATAAAACAATGAGTGAAAAAGAGTTTAACTGCAAAGTTTGTGGTTGTTGTAAGATGTGAGTCTAGTAAGTCACGTGACCAATTCTTGTATGGTTGAGATTTGTTTTTTTGGTTGGCCTTGAAAATTTGAGTTAAGAAAAAAAATTTTTGATTCTACAATAAAACCAAAGCCATATTTCAACCATACCTGTCAAGCAATGTTTGGATTAATAACGAGATCATTAGGTGTAAAATCGGTCATACAACCAATAAGATCTTTCCATTATTTAAGGAAGCGTATGTACCAACAACTCACAACTACCAGCATATTCATTCTCAAGTACTAACATGTCGACTCTAGAATTACCTACCGTATTTGAACCATTACCAAAGAGAAGAAATGGTGAAGGTGTAATGCCATATTTACATAGACAATTATTACAAAAACATGATCCAACGGGTAAAAGACGAGCATTAGTTGAAAACAGTAATACTGGATTACGTGCTGGTGATATTATTAAAGTCACCTATCTTGATAGATCCGATGTTACTGGCCGAGTCATTGGAATTAAAAGAGGGTTTTTGAACTTGGGTACTAATATTTTAATTAGAACTAAATTGAATAAAGTTGGATCTGAATTGAGAATCCCGGTTTATAATCCAAACATTAGAAATATTGAAGTGTTGCATAAACCTACTAGATATATGCCAAGAACTAAACAATACTATATTAGAGAACACAAGAGATATGATGTGGATGATGTTGAAGCATTTGTTAAAAAACAATTCGGAGAAGGAAGAAAGAATAAAAAAGCTAAGAAATAGAAAGACTGAGCAAGGGAGACACGATGTGCATGTAAATAGAATTGTGTATTAATGTAATTTCAATTTTCTTATTTTTGTTGTAGTAATTGATTTAATTTATTGGAAAGTTCGTTTCCAAAACGATTTTGAAAATCTATACTAATGGATTGCATCAATGCTTCAAATGTTTCAAATGGTTTTTCAACATTCTGGCTTTGGGTAGTTGTAGTTAATTCGTACCAACCTCGGAGAGCAACAGAAACTTTGATACTTCGACCTTCATGTGTAGTTAATAGAATATAGTTGGAACTGGACAGAGCATCTGGTGTCACAATCAAATCACACTTTGGGAAGAATGATCGATATTCATGATAAATCGTCGTCAACTCGTCGATTTGTTGTTGAACTTCCATAACTTGACAACTCAATAGAGAAGAAAACAAGTCTCCAAAAAAATAGTGGATGTAAGTTTGAAAAAAAAAAATAAAAACCACCACCATCTCTTGCTTACAATATTACATTCTTGTAGTTCATAAGAGCAACAAACTAACATTGTTTTCTGTAAATACATCACAAGAGATACTTTTACGAATTATAGAAATAAAACTTCAAAAACTAATTGGTAAAGAAAATTGGTAAAACTGTAGTCACAACTGATTCCCAGTGTTTCATTATTGTATGTCAACACCAGGCGCCCAGAAACGTGCTCCACTTAAGGTCTATCTACGCTTATATCCACTTGTGAACCTTCAAATCAACTTACCATTGAATAAAAAGCAAAGTTGATCTTTATATAAAGGGTGGATCTGCGATTGATGTTAAAGAAAAAAGGAAAAAAAGAACCAAAAAAAAAGTTGAAAAAAATTTCAATTGAAAAGTTTTTTTTAAATATTTTACGATTGACAAGTGATTGGTCGTTGGTGCACTACAATCGTTAATTCTTTTTTGTCAGTACAAAAATTTCTTTCACCTAACTTATTTAAAAACCCTAACAATAACCTCAATAACCACAATGCCTACTTCCTTATCACCAGATAAATTCATAGGTGCTAACTTACACGTCAAATTAAGTGACTGCAGAATTCTTGAAGGAATACTCACCGTCATTGATCCATTCGGTAACTTACTCTTGTCGAATGTGTATGAAACTTCAATTGACAAATTAAATGACAAACAATTACATGTTAGAGAAATTGGTTTAGTAAGTGTACCTAGAGAAAGCATTGAAAGTATTAAAACTGACAAAAAAACGCATACAAGTATATTTGGAGTGGAAGGAAATAATTGAGTCAAATTTATATTGATTTTCTATTTACTTTGAATTTTTTCTTGTGGAGTTTCTTCAAGTTATTTCTATTGGGCTTGATTTTTTGATTCAAAGTTGATGGTGACATTTTTGATTCATTAGCATTTTTAGAAACTTTTTTGGGGAATTTTTTAATTCTCTTAACGTGTTGGACCTTGTGTGGTTTAGGATTATCGGATGCCTGTTGATTGGAATAATAATTAACTGGTCGTGTTATGATGACCCTTCTGATATTTCCAACATTTGATGGATCTCGATAACGTTTAGGTACATTAACTGGTCTTCGAATTACTATGAAGGCGCCATTTTCATCTAACGAGTCAGTTTCTTCCCATTCACATGGTTCATTAGGGTTATAAAACTCATCTTCGGACTCGTCGACAATCTCAGGTTTAGGTATATCACTTGGTATAGGAGTTATTGTAACTCTAGCTGGGAACTCAACTGTTTGTGTTACTTGCATAATTGAGCTGGTAAATTCGGTTCTCATAGTAGTGTTCGAAATTGAAGAAACTTTTGGTTCTGGTGGCCAAATTGCTGGTGGAGGAACTGGATTGGTAATTGAAGGACGACCGTGTTCTAAGCACGTTCCAATATAATGATCCCTGGCACTTATAAACGTTCCAAACGGACATATATCGACAAGACAGCCAATGATCAAATCTTCATTGATACAAATGCATGTTAAATTTACAGCATCTTCGGGACAATCATGGGCAATTTCATTAATACAACTTAAAAAACAAGCTGGTGGTGTTGCAAGGATTGACTTAAGAAATACCAAGGCGATGACTAATACAAGCATGTCACTTTGGATTTAATTGGGTTTAAAGAAATTACCGCTGAGCTAGGGAAGAGAATTAAAACAAGAAAAAGAAAAACACATAAAAAAACAAACTTTAAAGCGGAGTAGTCTGAAACCGCTATTTTGCAACAAGATCACACAAAAAAAGAACAATATATCTGGTCTTTAATACATATTTGACACTAAATGTATAGAGTATAGTGGGTTCTTCAGTGCTAAGCTTCTATTGATATAGTTTATAATCTTTAAAATATACTTTGTGGCTGCAATGCTGAGGGGACTTTGATCTTGGAATGCTAGGTCCTACCAGATTTCATGAAACCAATCCCATCCCATGTTAGATGATATAGGTGGATGAATTTCTTCTACTCATTGAGTTAGTTCTAACATATGAATACTAATTTCAAATTCTAAAAATAACTACACACTAAAGACTAGTCTAGATCAGCGCCTCCATTTTAATGAGGACGTGTATTTGTGTGCAAAAAAAGAACAATCTCTGATCACAATTAGACAAAAAAAAATTGGATGAAAATCAAAACAAAATTGGAAGGAAGAAGGAAAAAAAATCAATTTCAACAATATACAAGTTGAAGCTCAACAGTGATCATTCCAACTGTTATTACTATTTCTTATTCATCTTAATATACTAGCACATATGCAAGGAAGTTACAACAACAATGGTCTACCAAGACCCTACTATATGAAACCATCCAAAAAAAAACTGTCACCGTATTCGAATTTGAAAGAACCAATTGTATATTTCAATAACCCAAAAAGAAAATTAGTGGGATATATAATAATGTTCAGTTTAATTGGGATATTAATGTGGTGGATCTCTCAAGATTTTAAAGGGAGACCAGAAGTCGAATATGAATTAGTCAAGAATGAAAAATCAGGTGAAAAGAATACTCCAATGGATCTTAAAAATAGTGCCAATTTGGACAAGATTGTGAATGCAGTTGGTTCAAAAGCAGACAAGGAAAGTGAAAATCTCGATTTAGCAGAAAATTTATCAGAAGGTTCTAAAGGACAGAAGGGAATTGGTGTAGCTGAAGCACCTAAAGGAGGAATAGCTAATGAGGCACCAGTTGTTGGCAACGATGAAGAAGAATTGGTTGGTACTGGTAAGGGTGGACAAAAACAGCAAAAAGCTGATGGGAACCCAAAGGGGAAAGGTTATAAAGCATCTATTGGAAAGACAGGTGATAAAGATTCTGTTCCTGCTGGTGCTGGCGCTCCTGCTGGTGTTGATAGCCCCAAGGGAAAAGCTGAACCTGTACCTGATGTTGAAGATGCTGCTGCTGCTGCAAGACTATCTAATGAAGACACAGTTCAACAGATTATAGAAGATACTGCATGATCTAATGAATTCGTTTTGTTTTTTTCTTGTTCTTCATCATCATTTATAGATCCATTTTTCATATATAACGACGCTACTTTATTTACTGCATTTTTACTATATAGATATTAAAGTCAACACAGTAAACATGTTTTGAAAAAAAAAAACATAACATTTGCAAGGCAAGTGATGGTTTCTTTTATTTGAAGAGTAAAAAAACACTGTAGGTCCAACTGGGAATCGAACCCAGGTTACCGGAATCAGAAACCGATGTGATCGCCACTACACTATTGGACCACTAAAACACCTTTGTTGGCCCCTTATAATGTATAATACATGGCTAATAGCAATAATTAAATGATGATAGAATATGACAGGCACTCCGAAGTTTGTATAATTATTAGTGTCAATAGTTATTGATATGTATGAAAACATTTTGAAACTTAAAGAAGTGCGTTTAACAATTCTAAATGGTGTTGTTTGGTGGTTTATCAGAGTCTACCAAAAGTCAGCGATCTGTACGATTTTATTCGTTCCAATGTGTTCTACAAGCCTAATATTCAAAATAAACTAGGCAAGTGAGTCTTCTATATATTTACTTAATAATGTAATGAATAGCTGGGTAATAGAAATGATTTTTCTGGTATTAGTAGCTACATAAAACATTTCAAGATTTCAACAAATGTTTTTCTGAAAAATTTTGCAATTTCTTGAACATAAAAAATTTACACCGTAAAACTCTCATAAACACCACTCAAAACAAACATTTTATTAAACCAATTATAAACTTACTATTTATGTATCTACATGACAATACATTTCTCACCTGAATTAGCATTCTTTCTTAATTCATTGTATCTTTCTTTGTCCCTCTCTCGTAATTTCTCTTTAACCTCACGTGGGAAGTACTTCTTCATTAATTCCATTGACTCCAAGTCCAAATTAGAACTATCAGCATACAATATAGCATTTTCTTTTCTACACAAGGGACAACTTGTCTTATCATCTTGTTTCATTTTGACTAAGCATCGAACACAAAACAAATGTCCACAAGACAAACGAATTGGTTTATACGCTATGTTCATACAGATCGGACACGAATAATCATCCAACTGTGGTATCACTTTAATGACTGATTCTTGAATAATATAACAAATTGATTGAGCTAAAGAAGACCCACTCATGAAAATATGATCGTTAGAAATCAATTTTGGGAAAGTTTTTTGAATTCCTAATGAAGTCTGCTTATCGAATTTTTTCAAAATCTTTCGTAAAGCTTCGTTGTTGATTGTTTGAAATTGCAATATCTTTAACAAATGATAGTTCATTTCCATGAATTGATTGAATGTTTCCAAACTTTGCTTTTTCTTAAACCGGGTCATGATACCTGATTTATTCAAGTTGGTTACAAATAAATCCAAATTCAGCTTGATTTGTTCGCTACTTTTCTGCTGAGAGGGTAAAGCAGTTTCATTATATTTGAAATAAACTTCAGAATCGAGATACACTTTGAATAGCTCTCTCCATTTGTATAGTTCTGACTGTTTTAACTTTAATTCATTGACATACTTGGCTATTTTTTTAACCTCCTCAATTATCTTTGATTCCTCCAGTTGCGTTAATGTATCTAAACTATTAAGCTCATCGTTTAACATCTCGAAAAACTTGGAGTCGGAATTTAACATGATGAATATTTCGTGCTTTTTATGGTGATCATCAGGGGATAATAGTGCTTCGTCAATGTTAGTGTTTAAACTATCAACAACTTTTAAAGTTGGAGAAGTAGGAGGAGAAGCCACGCGTGATGCTGGTGGTGATAATGAGCCTTCTCTACTGGTTACAATTTGCAAATCACCTCCGTCATCTTCTTTCAATTCAATAATCTTATCTTCTTCGTATTCAGTATCACTATCATTCAATAAAGCCTCAATTTTCTGTTTCAACTCCTTTCCCAACTCTACTATGTGATCCTTCGTATAATCTTCACTAGAATAGTCCAAAGTAATCTTTAGCATTGGTTTTATGTTATGGGCATCTGTTGAGGTCTTGCTTAATATATATTCTGCAATAATAGGATTGCTAGGATTAGTTTCCTGTTCGTTCACTTCCACCACTTTATCATTTAACAATATTTTCAAAGTGTTTTTCTGTAATCCCAAAAATTCTAGTTCGTTTACAACCTTATTGATACATTTCTTCAATGCTTTATATTGAATGGCTGCCTCGACCCATTCTTGTGGAATCTCGTCTTCCTCTAAGGTTCGCTCTAATGTCTTGGCAAACTTCATTATGGAGTGCTATATCTCAAATCATAACCAATCGACTGATCTTGGTAGGGGATGGGGGAGAAAATATAGTCTGTTAGAATGCGAGTATTGTTGGATCAGCTAAATGGATACAAAGAACTAAGTGGCAAATTGACAAAGGTATAGAAAACTACTTTTATAGTCGGGTTTAGTAATGTTGTTGTTGTTTTTTTTTTCTTGGAAGGGATGGAATGACTTTATTAGAATTAGTTCAGCCTTTCGTTGTCATCTCTTGAATCTGTTTGTTTTTTTTTTTTGGGATAGATTTAAAAAGAAATTTTTTAAACTTCTCGGAACCAACCTAAAACCACGCCCGAGCAACACTTTAAAGTGTTTGAATTAAAATTCCGTGCGAAACCACACCAAAAAACAACGCCATCGAGCGACACGTGGTGCGAGCAACCTCCAAATAAAAAAGAATCAACAAAGCGAAACCATACTACAGATAAAGTTACATTAAGATCTCCTTGTTTACAGCTTCAACAATCACAATCTCTAACTATATATAGACAAGTAGCAAAAAAAATTAAGCTCCAATGCGGGGAATCGAACCCCGGTTTGCTCGGCGCTCTGTTTCTAAGAAGAAAATGAAAGCGAACCGTGATAGCCACTACACTACATCGGAAAATTGTTGAAAGAAAAACCCCCAAAAATGACAACCCCAGAAAATATGGCTATTTAATCTCTTGTGAGCTTAGTGTGGAAAGTCCATCCCCCAAATCAACGAAAAAAAAAAATTATGAGGGGATCTTGGTACAAATACTTCTCTTTCAACAACTCGTCAAAACACTAAGAATATGACTCAAGATATATCTGAAAAAATTGAAGTGATATCGATAAATGACTCACAGCCAGAGGATTCAAGCCCAGTAGTTCCACATGAACGTCAAGTCGTAGATTGTGTGATTGAAATTTGGAAGGAAGATCCATCGACCGAGTCATTGGGAATGAGTAAATTGCATGCCTTAGTCAAACAAAAACATCCTAATTGGTCTATTTCTGAAAAACGGGTTAAAAGTTTGTTGAAACAATTTGGATTAGCTTTTAACAATCAAGAACAGTTTACATACGCGAAAGAGATTACGTCTGTCATGACTCCTGATATCGAATTACCTGCAAATGTCCATATTATCATGACCTCAAAACGAGGAAAAGGTTTATATGCTAAAAGAGATATCGCAAAAGGTGATTTGATTTGGTCTGAAGAACCACTTTTTTTCATTCCACCCTTGGCAAATGTGAACTTGATGAAAACTGCTTCTGCATGTACTTATTGTGGGAAATTGTTGCAACGAACTGAATCTGCTACAGTTTTAAAAGGTTTGGACTGTAATGTCTGTTCCGAAGTATGGTGTTCTATCAAATGTAAACATCTAGACGGTAATTTGCATTCCTTGTTGAAGCACAATCTATATAATCCTGGCTCTAAAAAGCACAAACTCATTGACGCTGAAGCATTCTTGGAATTACAAGACTATTGTTTAGAAGAACAATGGAATGCACTTTACGCAATTACATTGATATACGCTAATTGCATTACCGACAAACTGGGTGTTAAGCAAAAACAGTTTGATGCTATGGCTAGGGTCTCACAAGATGTTCGATACAAGGCATTAAGCTCTTCTGCTGGTACTTTTGATAGCTTGAACGGTGGTGCCTTGTTTGTGCAAGAACAACAAGAGCACTTGTGGAAAATAGGGTATGAGAAATTCCTTAGAGTATTTCCTAAAAAACCAGTTGAATACCGTGAGTTTTTATTCATGATGGGAACTTATAACATCAACAATTTAGACTCAAATGTGTTTTTAACCCAATCTCATTTAAATCACAATTGTGCTTCAAATACTTCTGTGGAAACTGAGCTTAACCGTACTGCAGGGTTGAAAGTCATTGCTGGTAGAGATATCAAAAGTGGCGAGGAATTGACTACCACCTATGTCAATCCTAGCCATACTGTTCACCAAAGACAAAGAGAGTTGCGTGTTAATTGGGGTTTTATTTGTGCTTGTGCTAAATGTAAAGACGATTTGAAACAAAATGAACGTCGTAAATCGTCCCATAATCAGCAACAAAATGCTAACAATATTAGAGACATGTTGAAAGAAACAAAAGATGCCGTAGGTGAAGAAGGAATTGAGTTGGAAATACCGACTGAGTTTAACGGAGAAAGAAGAAAATCAGTTAGGTTTGACGAGAAAGTAGTTGCAGTAAAGGAATAGGAAATCACTTTCAAAAATGACTAGATTAGTATTAGAACGTAATGATATAACTATTTAGAGTACATATAACATATACATCCAAAACAAGTTTCTTATTTTAGGAATAAGAAAAGAAAAAAATGCGACAACGGAAAGGTTGTTGAAAATTTTTCGTTGATACTTAAACAGCGTAGAAAAAAAAAACACAATAAAATACCCTCCATGGAATTCAGTAAACAAACATTCAATTAAGACGAAGAAATACAGAAAGACCCCCCAAAACAATACTCAAACAATGAACGAAGATCCACAGTCCGAAATTATGGAAAGATACAATGAATCAGCTTATTTGAGAGACGAACAGCTTCCGCAGTTTGACCAGAATAATGATGTGATTAAGGAAGAACAAACACACACACAAGATCACCACCACCAACACCCGTCAGTACTGGGATCACATTCAGACGAATTACAAGATCAAGATATACACAATGTTATAGAAGAGCATGAAGACCATGTGAGCACTCAAAACATAGTGGATGAAGATGAGTTACTAGCAGCGCAGGCAGCAGCAGAGGCGGCAGCAGCAGCCCAACAACAACAACCTGGAGACGTTTTCAACAATGTGGCTCAAGGATTATCAGGGAAACACCGAGATATGATGATGCAATATTGGCAAGAAACTATCAATTCGATAGAACACGATGAACACGATTTTAAAAACCATCAGTTACCATTAGCAAGAATAAAAAAAGTAATGAAGACCGACGAAGATGTGCGAATGATTAGTGCTGAAGCTCCGATTTTGTTTGCCAAGGGTTGTGATGTGTTTATCACTGAATTGACAATGAGAGCGTGGATACATGCTGAAGAAAATAAGAGACGAACATTGCAGAAATCAGATATAGCAGCAGCTTTGACCAAGAGTGATATGTTTGACTTTCTAATTGATGTTGTTCCTAGAGAAGAGGAGAAACCTAAAAAGTCCAATAATAATCTGTCGAGGTCAGACAGTTATGTAAATAATCAACAATCTCCACCGATACCAGAAACAGAAGAAGAGGTCCCCCACATGCTTACGCAAGATGTCAAGCATTCACATCAGGATGTATTGCAACAACAAATGTTACAAGAGCAGTTATTACAGCAGCAGCTACACCAAGAAGTTCAACAGCAGTTGCAACAAGAAGTCCAACGTCAATTACAGGAGGACGTACCACAATCAGACCACCAACAAGCATCACAGCGAGAAGAGGATATTACAAATGGGGCGGAAAATGCAAATGGTCATAATGATGAAGCTACGTATGAAAATTTTAACGGTTACCAAAACAATTATTAGAGGATTTTTTTTTTTTCGTTCATTTTAAAAATAGTGTTTGATTTTGTAATAATAGTTAATTCCTAGAGCTTTTCAGTTTAACATGTACTATATGTTCTTATTTGTAAGATCAGTTCTCAGTTCTTCTCTTGATTGCATAGTTGATATTTCGGTGGGTTTGTTTCATCGGAAGCACTCGGATATTAGTGGAAAAAACATAAAGTGGGGCGACAATCGTGTCTTGCTCAATCTTGATCGGTAAAGGGAGACTGATGGACTGGGGGAGGTAATTACTTAATCGATTTCATCTTTGAGCCACAAGAGCAAGTATTCTTGCAACGTTTTCCAATTGGCTCAATTTATACTTTTAATGTTTACATTGAGTGATTTGTAAAAATTGATAAATACGGCCAAGTTTTCCTCACTTTTAACCTCTATTTTTTTTTTCACTACTTCTAAGTATTATTGTTCAACTTGTATCATTGATTTGTCTCGTGTTTTCCGGTTGATTTTTTTTGTTCCCACTTAATCAGTTTAAGTTTGCTCTCGTTCACACACACACACATCCCCCCTTTCTCTGCCAATTATATCCCCGAGCAATTATAACATTTTAGGTCCTTATTTAAAATTCAAAGAAAATAATAAAATTTGCCCTTCGAAATTTGTTCTTTTTTTATACTGATGTTTAATAGATCAATTCGTATATCTAGAAGCCCACTATTACGATCTAGGACTATACTACCAAGAACATTTGTTACTAATACACATAGATTATCTTACAGGCTCAAACAACGAAACCCTTCTACAATTTTCAAGCAATCAGCAATGACTTTAATTACTATTTCCCAATCCTTAGACGAAGCTTACACCAAGCACAAAGTTATCCCTGAAGTTGTTGATCAATTTGACACTCAAGGTTTGTTGTCAATTGAATATGGCCCAACTGAATTGGTCACTTTGGGTAACACCCTTTCTGTTGAAGGTACCCAAGAAGTTCCAAAAATCCAATTGACTCTTAACTCACCAACTGAAGATGGTAAGATTGAATCAATTAGTGAAAATGACAAATTCATTCTTGTCATGACTGATCCAGATGCCCCTTCTAACAGTGACCACAAGTGGTCAGAATATTTGCATTGGTTAGTGACAGACTTGAAATTGCCACACACCAAGAATGAAGATGGCGAGCCAGAAATCAGTCATTTTATTGACGTCAAAGAAGGAAGAGAATTGGTTCCATACATGGGTCCAGGACCACCACCAAAGACCGGAAAACATCGTTATGTGTTTTTATTGTACAAACAAGATCCAAATGCTGGTGAATTGACTGCTCCAAAAGATAGACCAAACTGGGGTACTGGAGTACCAAGCAGTGGTGTCAAAGATTGGATTGAAAAGAATGCACCAAACTCAAAATTGTTAAGTGTCAACTTTTTCTTTGCTCAAAACGAAGACAATTAAACGAAACAATATAAATATATATATTTTACTGTATATTTTTTCTTTTTTTGAATAAACAACAAAACTCCTTTTTTTCGCTATATATCCTTAGCTGAACGACTATAATCCTTTGGACTCATTACTAAACCTTTACCTTTTCTTGCGCCTCGGTATACTGTCTCTATAATATCAATCATTTCTTGTTTGTCGTATATCATAAAGTTCAACTTGTTGTTATTCCCCGTACCAAAATCACACATCATATGTTTATTTCGATAGAAAAACATTATTGTAAATGGCTCTAGGGGATTTTGATCTAGTTCATACATTTGATTGAAATCAGGTACTTTGTCTAAATTAACTAAATATACAACAGCAAAATTTTTAATTTTTTCAGATATTGAAAATAGAATTTCATCCATTATCATACATTGAGTTTCTTCTTCACGACCAAATCTTATAACAACTACTCTATCATCTTCAGAAAGAATAGCTTGATCAACGTGCCATGCTGTCTTTAAATGTGGGAGAAATACCGAACCCATGATTTTTCAATATAAAGAGAAGGGGGGGTGAAGGGATAGTCAATATTTGAAAAAGAAGGGATGAGGATTTAAGGACGGAGATGCTAAACTTTGCTCATTTTTTTCAAGAGTTTATTTTTTTTTCACCCACTCAACTCACCAACCTATTTGATCATTAACACAGTAGCTCACAGTAGGTCTTCATATAATATATGCCAATGGATGGATAAATGCATAGACATAGATTGAATAAAATAAGAATAATTTAGCATGGGAATACAAATTAATGTAGCTTGTGATTCTAGTGGAAAGCGGACTTACTAAGGAGCTCATCATACAATTTATACTTTACACCAACTCTCCTTGTTTTTGTTAACCCTGCATTATTTGGCTTCTTACAATTGCTATAATTAGCACTTGCAATTCTAGAAGTATAACTAGCAACAGTGGGTCAGATCGTTCAAGGGCGTTACAAAATTTTGGCTTTAGTTAGCATGAATGTACTTTCAAGGGATGTTGGAAGATGAATAGAATGATATAAAAAGGTCAACCAAATCACTTTCTTTACCAGTTTTTTTTTTCTTCTTCTTCCCTATTACTAATAATCCCTAGTTTATTTCCCAAAAATGTTGCAAAATATTGAAACCAAACAACAATTTTCTTCTGCTTTACAAAACAAGAATGACATGATTGTTCTTGACTTTTTCGACGAATGTTCACATTGTAGTGACTTGAATGATAAATTGGATGAATTCTCCGATATGTATGAAGCTCAAAACATTAGGTTCTATAAGGTTAATATTGAAGAAGATAGAGAATTGGCTGAAGACTACAAAGTTTCTTCCATTCCTACCACTTTATTTTTCAAAAAGGGAAAAGTTTTTGATAAAGTTGTTGGACCTGAACCAAATGAAATCAAGAAAATTCTTGACAAGAATTTAATGGGCTGGTCAGGTCGTCCACTGCAATCATCCAGAACATGAGTAGGGGGAAACTATGTCTTGCAACAAAGCAGTCACAAGAGTTGAGTATAGCTTTCTGATGCTGTAGCTATTGTATAGTGTTTAATCTTTTTTTTTTTTGTTTTTTGTTTATATATATGTGTGTGTTGTATTCCTCTAATGTATACTTCTATCAATTTATGAAATCATCGTTATCAATTTTGCGTTCTGATATTTCTCCAGTTTTTTATGGTTTGCAAAACAGAGGAGGAGAGAAGTCAAGAATGAAAGGGAAGACAAAAAAATTTTCTATTTTTTCTCGTTATCAAACTTTTCAGATTAGCTTAACCCAACCATTCCAACAATGTCTGATATTGAATTAGGTATAACTGCCGATATGCACGTACATCTTCGTGATGGTAGCATGTGTGAACTAATTACTCCTACTGTTAGAACAGGAGGTATTGCCATCTCTTATGTTATGCCAAATTTGGTTCCTCCAATTACAACTAAACAACAAGTTGTTAATTATCATACTAAACTTTCCAAATTAGCCCCACAAACCACATTTTTAATGTCATTTTATCTTAGTAAAGATTTAACTCCTGAATTAATTGAAGAATGTGCTGATTTAATACATGGTGTTAAATGCTACCCAGCAGGAGTTACCACAAATTCCAAATACGGTGTTGACCCAAATGATTTTTCCTCATTTTATCCATTATTTGAAGCTATGCAAAAGCACGGAATAGTTTTAAACATTCATGGTGAAAAACCAGGTACTAGTGAAGAAGATGAAATCAATGTTATTAACGCTGAACCAAAATTTTTACCAGCTTTAAAGAAATTACATGCTGATTTCCCACGTTTAAAAATCATTTTAGAACATTGTACTACTAGTGATGCCGTTGAAACTGTTCGTGAATTAAATTCCAATTATAAACCAGGAGATGAATTATTTGTTGGTGCTACTATCACTGCTCATCATTTATATTTGATCATTGATAATTGGGCCGGAAATCCAATTAATTTTTGTAAACCAGTTGCCAAGTTTCAAAAAGACAGAAAAGCACTTGTTGATGCTGCAACTAGTGGAGAACCATGGTTTTTCTTTGGTTCTGATAGTGCGCCACATCCGATTCATGCAAAGCAAACTCACGTTGGTGTGTGTGCTGGTGTTTACACTCAAAGCCATGCTATTGCTTATGTTGCCGAGATTTTCGATAAAGCCAACAAATTGGACAATTTGAAGAAATTTGTCAGTGACAATGGTATTAAGTTTTATGGATTATCAGATGAGATTTTAAAGAAACATAAGAATGAATCAGTTTGGTTGGTTAAAAGAGATAATCAAGTCCCAGAAATTATTGGTAACGGTGATGTTGAAGTTGTTCCTTTCAAAGCTGGGGAAACTTTAAAGTATGCCATCGAATGGAGATGAATATTATAAAAGCATTTGTATAATTTATTGAACAGAAAAAGGAATATACACTATCATGTAAATACTAAACCAAATAATGCCAATTATTAAACTTTACAAAACTTTTGTTTTTTCCCCCCCAAACATATTTCAAGTATGACAGGTAGTCAAAGCGCAATTACTGCAGTGAAATTAAATTATGTTTATCTTTCAGTAAACGTGATCCAAGATCTGTTATTCTTGTTGTGGAAGCTCGTGTGTCAATTAATAAGATCATTATCTGGTCACACAATGGTAAATGCTCTCCAAGAAAATTGAAGACAGACAAGAACAATAAAATTGATTCTGCCGTGCCCCACGTGTCATTTGTTATCCCTCCACACATTATTAGGTTTCTAATCAAGTTTTCCCCGTTATAACCAGTGCCAACAGTTTAAACTTTAATACTACACGTTAGGTACAATTTTGTAATGTCATTGCAAATGTGATTGTAATCTGAGAGGCACAGCTTGCCTACAAAACTTATAGTCGAGGCGTCTTCATAAGATAAACTTTTGAAAACTACCATAACAGCAAGAACACTAATGAATCCTCTATATGCCCACGTGTATGATATGAATAACTGTGTAAACGGGTAGGTTACATACATGTATAATTGCAACACCGGATCAACTGTAATAATAAAGATGGGCGCAATTGCGCATTTTTTTTTGGTCTTTTTCTGATTTGAGTTTCAAGATCTATTTAGTTTTGATAACGCTGGTTAGGAAACATGGCAAGCCTTCCAAATAAACTAGAAGAGGAAGAAGAAGAAGAAGTGTGTGAATTTAAAGTTATCGGTATCTAAAAACTATCGTAAACTTTATTCTTCACTTGTGGCACAAAAGAAATGGTTACATTGATCAAGAGAAGAAAATACTGCCCCCTCCGAGAATTCCATTATCAAGAACCTCTTAATATTCTTGATAATTTACACAAACTATTTCGTTCTTTTTACAATTTGATTATTATTATAATTATTGTGATTGTTGTCATTTTGTACGTCAGGTTACACATGATTTTGATTGGAATGCCACGCCCCCCCTAACACTGTACGTTAGACAAACTATAAAAATAAAGCACGACTTTGAAGCTGTCTGTAGCATAGATATAGATCAGGTATGGTTTCATCACCTGACCACTAAATAGTAGTTGACATGTTGAACTGAAAGTGAAAAAGTTGGATCCAAGCGGAACTCATTGTCCGGGAAATCGAAAATGAAGCAACATTTAACGAGTATTTGGAAAAATTCCCTGTCATTGGAGAATGGAAAAAAAGAAGCCCATACACACACTCCCAAAAACTCATTTTCAAATACAATCAACCTATATTGATTCACAAACCTTTAATTTATCTAATTCGTTTTGTGCAAGACAATCTCTTGTGGCTACATACATACACGAGGTTCCTAATCTATTTTTTTTTTCTTTATGTGGGGAGGAAATCTCCTCAACTATTTAGGCTGCAAAAAGAGAAAAATAAACTTTTTTTTTGGGTTTCTCATTGGCTAAAAGGTAAGGAAGTAAGCAAGCAAACGCGCAAATTCAAAAAAGTTATGTTTTATCCAAATGTAACATCATTATTATAAAATCCAACATGTTATGATGATACGTAAATTGAATCTCCGATTTATCAGTCAATGCTACAAGAAAAACAAATAAAATCATAATAGAAACGTTTTTGACTTGATTAGGTAAGGAATAATAAGGCTTAATTATTCTCCACTTTTCTTACTAGGTCGAAGATTAATCAGAGCAGATCGCCTATTTATCACAAGCTCATAGCTCTTGACAATACAGTAAAATCTCGTGTATAGAATATAGCTAATATATGCATAATCTATTACAATAACACAAGGTCAAGTCAATTAATAGTCTTTGCCATAAACAGTTAAACCAAACTCAAAAGAAAAAACTATAATTATTTTTTTCTTGGAATTTAACACCAAGAAAAAAAAAAACAACAGAATTAAATTACAACAATCCCAAAATTAGTACTTTAACATCAAATGCAATCTTTCACTACATGTAACACGCTTTTTTAATTACGTATCGTGAACAATTCCAAGTTTATGGTTATGTAAAAATACCAGGATGATAGTACTGATTTTCTTGTACTTTTTTTCAAAAAAGACGTATAAATATGAGAGCTGATATCCTTTTTGAATTTTTCTTTTAAAAATATTATTTCAGCTCTCTATACAAACACTAGAGAACCCTAACAAGTCAAACAAATAATAACATGGCTTCTAGAGATTTACCTCATTCACTCAATGATCTTGCCTTTGGATGGGCTAAACACCTTAAAGAAGAAATCATTATTAATAAAAATTCTCAACAATTAGTCGATGAAGATTTCCAACCTGATGAAGATGTTACTAAAGAAACCAAAGTCAAATTAAATAATTTATGGCCGGCATTTGCCTCCGGAGCTGGGTTATTTGCCGATGGGTATGTCAATAATTCTATTGGTATTGTTATGGCATGTTTAAAAATTCTTTATGGTGATGAATTCACAAAATCAAATGCCATTAGTAATATTGGATCAATTGGATTTGTTGGTACTGTTGTTGGACAATTGAGTTTTGGATATATTTCTGATCGAGTAGCTAGAAAAGGTGGGATGATGACAGCTAATATCATGTTGATTGCTTTCACTTTATTATGTGCTGTGGGATCTTGGGGTACTACTATTCAAGGATTTTTTGCATGTCTTACTGTTTGGAGATTTTGTTTAGGTGTGGCTATTGGGGCCGAGTATCCAACGTCTTCTGTCATTGCCTCGGAATTTGCTAATCAATTGCCTGCTGGTAAAAGAAATAGATATTTCATTTGGTTCACAGGGTTTATGATTGATTTTGGATTTGTTGTTTCTGCGTTTGTCCCATTTGTGTTATTGTGGATTTTCACTGAAAAACATTTAAGAGCATTATGGAGAGTTTCGATTGGATTAGGTGCCATTCTTCCAACTGCCTTGTTTTTTATTAGATTGAAAATGAAAGATTCAACTTCATTTGAAAAATTACATATGAAAAATGTCAGATACAGAGATTATCCATGGTGGTTAATTGTTAAATTTTATTGGTTTAGATTAACTATTGTGTCTATGATTTGGTTTATTTATAACTTTTCAGTTTATTCATTTGGTACATTTAATGCCATTATTTTGGGCCAAATTATCCCTGATGCTCCATTATGGCAACAATGGGGATGGTCTGTTGTGTTCAACTTGTTCTATATTCCAGGTTCTTTCCTTGGTGCCTTTTCTGCTGATTATCTCGGTCCAAGATTGACATTGGCCATTGGGGTTGGATTGCAAGGAATTATTGGGTTTATTATGTCAGCTTGTTTGAACGGGTTAAGAAAACAAGTAGCTGCATTCACAGTTGTTTTCGGTATATTTGCTACATTGGGTGAATTTGGTCCTGGCGGTAACATTGGATTGTTAGCTTCCAAAACATCAGCTACTCCAATCAGAGGTCAATATTACGGTATTGCTGCTGCTATGGGTAAAATTGGTGCTTTTGTTGGAACATGGATTTTCCCTGCTATCCAAAGAAGATACGCTAGTAAAACTAACCCCGATTTGGAATTACAGGTTCCATTTTATCTTTCCTCAGGGTTATGTATTTTCAGTGCCTTGTTAACATTCTTTTTGTGCCCTCATGTTGGACAAGATGCCATTAATAGAGAAGATAAAGAGTTTGTTGAGTACTTACGAAAGAATGGATTTGATGTCAGTAAATTGGGAGAAGACAGCAGTTCTGTTGATGTTGATGTTGTTAAAGATACTGATTCAGCTGAAAAAATTAGTGAAACTATCGAAGTTGGTCAAAAATTAGCCTAAATACCAAGAGTGGTTTTGTTTTTCATTTCTTATCAGGACTCTATAGCTCGTACTTTTTCCTTTCATCTGTTTAATTATTAATAGTCGTTGTTTTATTTTTTTGTTAAATTCTTGCTATTTTTTAAGAGCTGTGGTTCGTTTTTTAGAAGATTGTGGTTTTTAAATTGCGGAGATATACGATATAAACATACATATTTATTGTTCTTTTTTTCATCCACATTTGTAAAGTGTTGAATAACGATTAGCTATAATGTATGAACAATTAAATATTGATATATACATGAATGTATTGGTAATTACATTATTCTTTTTAGTTAGAACTAAATAAAGCGGGGTTGATTCCGGGTAAATGAATTATACACTTTTTACCTCTTCAAGGAATTTTAGCTTTTTATTTCTCTTTTGGCCCTGAGACACAATAGGGCAAAAAAACACAACTTAAGACAAGTTGCAGAACCAGTGGATTTTAAAATGATTAGCCTATAAAGATTTATAAGACAAAAACAACACAACGAGCTGCAAAAAAAAACTTTTCCTACAATGCAAAACCATGTTTAATAAGATAGATTTGAAAAGTCATCACCTGATTGATTACGTATGCTCGGTATTTACAGCAAAGCCTACATCAAAACGTAAATAGGGGGAGAAAAAAAGTGCATCCATAGAAGATGCTAGAAAAAAAAATTTCGGGGTTTGTACCACAAATCGTACATAAAGTTTTGTTATTTGGAAACCAATATCCATGGAACGTGATGAGTTTGTAAGTAAGTAAGTATCAATGCCGTATAATCTAATGATTAGCCAATGATGTTTCGGGTGTAAAAAATATGCAAAGCTATTGCCGGTAATAGGTCACATCATCAACAAAATGTGATCACGCTACCAAAGTCAATACGGCATTTACTGTGTTGCTTAATAAGGGAAAATAAGAACCATCACCAACAAGAAACCCCAATCAAAAGAATCCAGTAGTGATATCTTAAATCGTTAAAAATCAAATCCCAGAGGTACCAACAATTCACATAGCTAAGAAATAATATAATTTGTGTTTTGACACATTTGATGGGGTTTGGCCAAGACAAAATAAATTAAGGTTTCTTTTTTTGATAGGTTTAAAAGTTTTTAGATCAATATTGCTCGGTTAGGCTCCCTTCAAAGTTTGCACTATGGTAGGACCGAGTTTTTGTTAATTTGTTTGACCTGTATTAATTTGCAAAATAGTTGAAATGTAGTTAATTACTTCTCATGTATTCAAAACCGTGGCCCACGTTTCTCTCGCAATTTCAATTTTTCAGTTTGTCAGCTTTAGTAAGTCATACATTAAAAATTACTTTGCTTCTGGTTTTGTGGAATCTTCTTTCTCTCTTTCTCAATAATACCATGTGCCACATGGCTTTTTGGGTTTTTTTTAGCTAATTTTACTCTTGAATAGCTACAAACAATAAAGAGGAAGATTTACTGAAACGAAAAAAAAAAAATTAGATTTTGTTTTAAAAGTTTATTAATTAACCAGGTTAGGTTTTAATGATAGTGTGACCAACCAAACTATCAACTTTTTCACCTTAGAAGGACGTGTAAATGAATAGACAGCTATACAAGACAGTGCTCTTTGTTTTTCTTATCTTATCTTTATCGTGATATCGTTGATATTTTGTCTAGTTTATTTGTTGAACACAGTTACACGTAAAAATAGCAAAAAAAAAAAAAAACCGAACTATCAATGCAGTATATAGAGGAGGGTATGTGTTACGGCAAAATTGCTTTACATATACAATCACCCAAAAAAAAAAAATTTACAAGATTAAAAATGTATGCACCTTCCCAATTCCCAAACTATTACAATCAATCAATCCACTAAATTAAATCAGCTTTTTGTGACAATACCCAAATGGAAAAGAGAAAAAAAATTATAATATAAATAGACTAGCCAATTCCCTTCTTCAATCGACCTATTCAGATTTCCTATTCCTTATGTAGTTTGATTTACTTATTAACTTTTTTACCCATTTATTCCATCCATCTTGTAAGTTTCAGTTTTCATTTCCTCATCTATCTTATCTTATCTTATCTTTTTTTATTTGGTCATACACTTATACATATATCTTTTTTTGTTTGAAACTTCTACTGACTTTACAAATATGTCTACTAGAGATTTACCTCATAGTTTTTCCGAGTTGAGTTATGGCTGGGTGAAAAGAATACGTGCTGAATTCACCGTTGGGAAAAGTAAAGAACAATTACTCGCCGAAGATTATCATTCTACGACTGATGAAGATTCCGAAGTAGTCACATCTGTTAAAGCAAATAGTTTATGGCCAGCTTTTGCTTCTGGAGCAGGATTATTTTCCGATGGTTATGTTAATAATTCCATTAGTACGGTGCTTTTTTGTTTGAAGAAAATTTATCCTGATGAAATCACCAAATCAAATGCCATTAATAATATTGCATCGATAGCTTTTGTTGGTACCGTTGTTGGTCAATTAGGTTTTGGTTATATTTCTGATAGAATTGCTAGAAAAGGAGGGATGATGGCAGCAAATGTTATGTTGATTTTTTTCACATTAATGTGCGCTGTAGGATCTTGGGGGGTTACCGTCCAAGGGTTTTTCGCTTGTCTTACTGTATGGAGATTCTTTTTGGGGGTAGCCATTGGTGCAGAATACCCCACCTCTTCTGTCATTGCTTCTGAATTTGCTAATCAATTACCACCAGGTAAAAGAAACAGATATTTCAGTTGGTTTACTAATGCCATGATTGATCTGGGTTTCGTTGTTTCAGCTTTTGTCCCATTTGTTTTAATTTGGATTTTTACTGAAAAACATTTACGAGCATTATGGAGAGTGGCCATTGGGTTAGGAGTTATCCCACCTTTATCATTATTTTTCATGCGTTTGAAAATGAAAAATTCATCTTCTTTCCAGAAATTACATATGAAAAACGTTAAATACAGAGATTATCCTTGGTGGTTGATTGTTAAATTTTACTGGTTTAGATTGACTATTGTTTCATTGATTTGGTTTATTTATGATTTTTCTGCTTACTCATTTGGGAATTTCAACACCATTATCATTGGAGAAATCATCCCTGAAGCACCAATTTGGAAACAATGGGGTTGGTCAATTGTTTTCAATTTATTTTATATTCCTGGTGCTTTCTTAGGAGCAATCTCTGCCGATTATATTGGACCAAGATTAACATTAGCTCTTGGTGTGGGGATACAAGGTGTCATTGGCATTGCCATGTCTGCTTGTTTGAATAGTTTGAAGAAACACATTGCCGGGTTTGTTGTTGTATTTGGTATTTTCACTACATTTGGGGAATTTGGACCTGGTGACAACATTGGGTTATTGGCTTCAAAGACATCTGCTACAGCCATTAGAGGTCAATACTATGGTATAGCTGCTGCCATCGGTAAAATTGGTGCATTCGTTGGTACATGGGTATTCCCAGCTATTCAGAGTAAATATGCAAACAATGCCAATCCAGATTTACAATTACAAGTTCCATTCTATATTAGTTCTGCATTGTGTCTTTTCAGTGCTTGTTTGGCAATCTTTTTCTGTCCTCAAGTTGGTCAAGATGCTATTTACAAAGAAGATCATGATTTTGTTCAATATTTGAGTAACAATGGATTTGATATCAATATGTTGGGTGAAGGTGGTGATGTTCGTGAAGTTTGTCGTGAATCGGACTCACTTGAAAAAGGAAAAAGAGATGATTTCCAAGTTGACAATAATTCTCTTTAATAGTTTATAGTTTTGCATAAAACAGTATTTATTATATCTCATTTGACTGGACGCTTTGTGGGAGCACATTTATATATAGTTTAGAGCATTTTAACGTACAAGATTCATTTTTCAAGAAAAAAAAAAGATTATGCAATGTTTTTACCTTCCTCTACAACAAATGATTGTTAAGATTTTTTTGATCTTTCTATACAACAGTTTAATTGTCTTCGGCTATAGCTACTTTGAACTCTCTGACAACGTGGATCAATTGTTGAAAAGAATCTGGACTAAAATATTGATTCTTTGTCTCTTACATAAAGCATGTTGTAGTATTATATCTTGCAGGAAATATCGCTCAAACAGTGTTCCAAGTTTTGCGCAGATGCGTTTCCCAAGTTAAACAATCATACACAAAAATAGGTAGCTCTATCACTTTGCAGTCTAAACCCACGTTTTACGGAATTATACCACAAAGAGCCATTATGGGATTGGCTAAGATACCGTATAATTTTAGGAATGTGTCGGATTACGGCGCGGTTCTCATTTCAAGTTTGTCTCGCACATTTGTTGAACTTTTGAAGCAAGTTTACAATAACGATTCTTGGTTTTTACATACCAATCAAAAGCCATAGATTCGGAGTAATAATTAAACAATTATGAGCCCACAGCTATTTAGATTCTTTTAATAACAAAAAATAGGCTACTTGATTGGACTCATTGAATAAAGGTTGCGAAATTCGTTTTAAATTTTTTATTTTTCTTCTCGGACGGGAATTACGAGGCGGAATCACGCAATACCAAGAAAAAATAAAACCGTTGTTCCAAATACATCAATCAAAGTGTGGAACACCCCCTGGAATTAAAGAGTTTTTTTTCTTGACATAACTTGACAGATGTATGTGTTTAAGTATGTATTGGTTGATATAGTCTATAAGGAATGAAGTTGTTTTTGTCAAATCAGAGATATATATACTTCAATTAAACTAAATTTGGAATAGTAGCCAAAATTTTAAACTTCAATAAAGATAACATAATTCAATCAATTAATTGTAGTTTTTTTTGGCCCACGTTTCCAGTTTCAAACCAATTCTTTGATTATTTTTTTAAGAATTGATTAATTTGAAAATCACTTAGTAACCTTTATTGGAAACAATGTTTGTACGGCTTTTTTAAAAATTGATAACACTGGAAGAGTACAAGTTGTGCCCAACTACAAAATAACCCTTTTTGCTTTTTGTTCAATTTAACATTTGTGATAATAAGGTTTCATTTTCAATTTTCACTTCCATAATTAATACTAAGAGGAAAGCTTATTAGGTCTGGTATGAAGAAAATTTTAAACTCCAATGGGCACTTAATTTAGAGGTATAAATTGGGATTCAATTTCCTTTACATATTTTTATTTCCTTTTTGTCCAAGAAGACTCTAAACCATTCAATCCTAATTTAAATAATCATATCATATCATTATGGCTACTAGAGATTTACCTCATTCAGTTGGTGACTTTTGTTTTGGTTGGGTTGATCAAATTCGAAGTGAAATCACTTTAGGTAAAAGTCAAGATCAATTAATTAAAGAAGATGTTCTTGATGATGATGAAACCGTGGAAACTAAAGTTGAAATCAAAAATTTATGGCCAGCATTTGCTTCCGGCGCAGGTTTATTTTCTGATGGATATGTTAATGCTGGTATTAGTACGGTATTATCATGTTTGAAAAAAATTTATGGTGATGAATTTACTAAATCTAATGCTATGAATAATATTGGATCTATTGGATTTGTTGGTACGGTGGTGGGACAATTAAGTTTTGGTTATATTTCCGATAATTTCGATAGAAAAACCGGTATGTTAACTGCTAATGTAATGTTAATTTTCTTTACATTAATGTGTGCTGTTGCTTCTTGGGGGACAACGGTTCAAGGGTTTTTCGCTTGTCTTACAGTATGGAGATTTTTCTTGGGTATTGCTATTGGTGCTGAATATCCAACTTCTTCAGTTATAGCTTCAGAATTTGCTAACCAATTACCTTCCGGTCATAGAAATAGATATTTCAGTTGGTTCACCAATGCTATGATTGATTTTGGGTTTGTTGTTTCTTCGTTTGTTCCATTGGTTTTATTATGGATTTTCACTCCTCGTCATTTAAGAGCCGTTTGGAGATTAAGTATCGGATTAGGGGTAATTCCACCATTGATTTTGTTTTTCATCCGTTTAAAAATGGATAATTCCAAATCATTCAAAAAAATGAATATGAAAAGAGTCAATTATAGCAAATATCCTTGGTGGTTGATTATTAAATTCTATTGGTTCCGTTTAACCGTGGTCTCTTTGATTTGGTTCATCTACGATTTTTCCGTTTATTCTTTTGGAACTTTCAATACTATCATTATTGGTGAAGTCATACCAAATGGAACTCTTTACGAAAATTGGGGGTGGTCAGTTGTGTTCAATTTGTTTTATATGCCAGGGGCATTTCTTGGTGCCTTTGTAGGTGATTATCTTGGACCAAGATTAACTTTGGCAATCGGGGTTGGTGCTCAAGGGATCATTGGTATTGCCATGTCAGCATGTTTGAAAAGTTTGAAAAAACATGTAGCTGGATTTGTCGTTGTTTTCGGTATTTTTTCCACGTTTGGTGAATTTGGACCAGGTAATAATACCGGATTATTGGCATCGAAAACTTGTGCTTCATCAATTAGAGGTCAATATTATGGTATTGCCGCTGCAATTGGGAAAATTGGTGCCTTTGTGGGTACTTGGGTATTCCCAGCAATTCAAAAACATTATGCATACAGTGAAGATTTATCTTTACAAGTACCATTTTATGTCAGTTCTGCCTTGTGTCTTTTCAGTGCATTTTTAACTATTTTCTTTGTTCCGCCAGTGGGTCAAGATGCTATTAATAAAGAAGATAGATTGTTTAAAGAATATTTAGAAGAAAACGGGGTTGATATAAGATTGTTAGGTGATAGTGGTGTTGTCACTCAATATCAAGAAGATGAAGATATTGGTGTGATTTCTGATGAAAAAGACGATACCGTTAAAGTACAACAGAAAAATGTATAACAGATACTAAGCGGAGGTTCAACTTTGCAGGTGTAGAGTTTTTGTATTTGCTTTTATATAAATATATTAGATTTAATTATTGTTTTACACGTTTGAGTGAATTCAAAACTGTACACCAAAGAATGGATCTGCATTGAATAATGTCTTACAAATGATACAGTTTTTGTAAATGAGTAAACTATTTTTATAGAGAAACCCGATTACATTCAACAAGTGTCCGCCACTATTAGGTTGTTAGAGCTATTCCCCTTCCTCTTTGGTCACATGTAAGATAAATGCTGTGTATTTTGGAATATTTTAATTCTAATTCCCTATTATATATATATACAAACCCACTTCGGCAATCCAACCCCCCTCACCTATTTCTATTTACCCAAATTGTGATATCCCATAAGCTATTACCCAGTATGTTTCTATAAATTTCTTTTTAATTCACTTCCAAACCTACTTGGAGGCCATATTATAGTCACCACTTTCCCAATCACCAATCCTTGACTAACAGGTCCAAACTTATTTGAATCTATAGAATGGAAACTATTATCTCCTTCAACCCAAAAATGATTTCTGGGGATTTTCACTTCTGATTTAGGATAAGGTGGTGATTTAGGTCGTATAATATCACCTTGTATACCCACAACTCGTTTAGTCAATAATTTTTCTGGGTTTTCTGGCGATCGAAACATAATTATGTCTCCTCTTGATAGCGATCCCGGTTTCTTAATATTATATTTTTGTACTAAAACAATATCTTTTGTCATTGTTGACGTACCGGGATTGAAAGTTGGTGTCATTGATGATCCAGTTATTTGATACGGTTGATATCCATGATTTGTGAATGAATATAGTACTGGAAACCATGTCAATGTTAACAATGTGGTTTTCACTCCTCTAGATATTCCCATTATCTGTGTTTATATATATTGGAAGGGAAGGAAGACAACTAGTGTTGCTATGGGGGTGTATTTCAATTGGTAATATCCTAACTAAGAAAAAACCGTGAAGTTGTTTTCCCACACAATTTTTTTTTTCCTGCTTCTATCCTCTGTCTCGGATTTGATGGTTCGTGTGATTGCGGCGAAAAAAAAAGAGGTCGCCAAAACTAAACTGTTGGGACGATTTGCTGCCAATCACAATGAAAAAAAAAAAACAGTTGGTTTGAAACTTCTTCCTCTAATACAGAATTAACTGATCTTTCTATCACTGTTTAAACTATTCATTACTCTCAAGAACTTACCATGGATCAGACTAAACCTGGATTTCTAGATCAGTTTTTATTAGAAGACATTTCTCGTCATTGCCCTCATCAATTTTTATCTTTCCATCAATGTATGACATTACCGCAACCAGATCCAAATCAATGTTTCCAACAACAAGTTGATTTGACAAAATGTATTAAAACTTCTGTCCCATCATTTGCTAAGATCCAAAATGAATGTTTTGGAAAAATGCAAGCTTATGAAGCATGTCTAAAAATGAATAAGAGTAATACAAAGAGTTGCAGTCATGAATTACAAAATTTGAGAAATTGTGCTTTTGGAACTATAGATAAATAATCAATTTACAAATATAGATACATATTTATTCATTATAGAGATTCTGATATATATTACATGTTTTCATTTCTAGTTTTATTATCGCCTGTGTTTCTGTTCTATCGGTTTAATCATAACAGTTAGAACTGTACCATGGTCACTGGTATATGCGAATCCTGTTTTCGTTGGGAACCACACTATTGAGCTAAAAGTTTGGTTCCCACTGCCACTATTGGGTATTTCATGAACCAATTCACTTCCTTCGGCTTCATATATTCTCAGATTACTATCAGTATCATATGCGACTGCCAAATAAGTACCATCTCTACTGATATCCAATTGGGCAATACTTTGATCAACATCAGTAATCACTTTCAGATTAATTAGATTCTCTAAAGTTTTCCAAAAACTTATCACCCCTTCACTACTTCCAACCGTAAAATAATTACCTTTTGGCGATATAGCAATGGTAGTGATTGATGAATTGTGACCAGACACTGATGCTCTTAATTTTGAAGATAGTTCATTGTCTCCATCACCATCAATAATTTCATATAAAAGTATGCTTCCATCATGTGAAGATACAAGGAAAAATTGATGATCATGATTGAACCATTTTAAATCATAGATATGTTCATCTAATTTGAATTTATGAATTAATTTATAATTTGCTCCAACATTGAAAAACAAGAAATTAGATGCTCTATCAACAACCACTAACAATTGTCCATCATTTGAATAACGAACCAATTTTAACGAATCAAATTCACATTTTATTTCATGTAATTTATCCCCAGTATTAGCATTCCAAATTTTGACATATTCATCTTTAGCCACTGTTGCAAACGTGAATTCTGTCATTGGATTAAAAGATAAACATTCGACTGCTTTCAGATGGGCATCAACAATAGTTTTTGGGTCAACTACTGAAGCAGGAAGACATTTCCAAATCCTTACTGATCTATCTGTACGTGAATATACCACTCTAGTACCAGTTTGATTAATTGCAACTGTTATAATTTCTGATGAAGCATAACTTGAAATTGGTTTATCTCTTAAAACTATTGGAGTTAAACTATTAAAGAATTTTTTATTTCTATCATTTGGACTCAGCATTTTTGGGAAAGGGGGTGGTAAGTTGGTTAGTATATTGGTTGGTTTCGTTTCGTTTCGTTTTGACCAGAATTTTTTTCTTTGTTTACTGCCAAGAATGGAATTGATGTGGATTTTGATGGAAGGTGAAAAATTCAACGAGGCAGAGACAACGAGAAAAAAACGAACAGACACACACATACAATTATTATTAGCCACGTAAGATAATTTTAGAGTTAATTTCGGTTTTTCTCTTTTTTTTTTTAAGAAACAATCCTTATAGACTACACATTTCCCTCCTCCATGTCGTCAAGACCAAAGTTATTGTCTTTTGATGCATTTGCAAAGACAGTAGAAGATGCAAGAATCAAAACAACTTCAGGTGGGATCATTACTTTAATATGTATTTTAATAACGTTAGTTTTAATTCGAAATGAATACGTTGATTATACTACAATTATAACTCGTCCTGAATTAGTCGTGGATCGTGATATCAATAAACAATTGGATATCAATTTAGATATAAGTTTTATTAATCTTCCTTGTGATTTGATTTCCATTGATTTACTCGACGTTACTGGGGATTTAAGTTTGAATATTATTGATTCCGGTTTGAAAAAAATTAGATTATTGAAAAATAAACAAGGTGATGTGATTGTTAATGAAATTGAAGATGATGAACCGGCTTTTAATAATGATATTGAATTATCTGATTTAGCTAAAGGGTTACCTGAAGGATCTGACGAAAATGCCTATTGTGGGTCTTGTTACGGAGCATTACCACAAGATAAAAAACAATTTTGTTGTAATGATTGTAATACTGTCCGTAGAGCTTATGCAGAGAAGCATTGGTCATTTTATGATGGTGAAAATATTGAACAATGTGAAAAGGAAGGTTATGTCGGTAGATTAAGAGAAAGAATTAACAACAATGAAGGTTGTCGTATCAAGGGAACAACCAAGATTAATCGTGTTTCGGGGACTATGGATTTTGCTCCTGGTGCTTCATTTACTCGTGAAGGAAGACATTTCCATGATTTGTCCTTATATACCAAATACCCAGATAAATTCAATTTCGATCACATAATCAATCATTTATCATTTGGCGAAATGCCCGTTGATGGACAAGCTGATGAATTATTTGACTCGATCCACCCATTAGATGATCATCAATTTATGTTGCACAAAAAAGCCCATCTTGTTTCATACTACTTGAAAGTTGTTGCCACAAGATTCGAGAGTTTAGATTATAAGAATAGAATAGATACTAACCAATTTTCTGTCATAACTCATGATAGGCCATTAGTAGGAGGGAAAGATGAAGATCACCAACACACTTTACATGCTAGAGGAGGTATTCCTGGTGTTAATTTCAATTTCGATATCTCGCCATTAAAAATTATTAACCGTCAACAATATGCTAAAACCTGGTCAGGATTTGTGTTGGGTGTCATTAGTTCCATTGCTGGTGTTTTGATGGTTGGTACATTGTTGGATCGATCAGTTTTTGCTGCCCAACAAGCAATCAAAGGAAAGAAAGATATATAGATAAATTATGAAATTAGAGTTGTTTGGTTGGTTGGTTGGTTGGCTGGCTTCTTCTCCTCCTTCCCCCAACCACCATTTGTATTGCTACATGTATACTAAATGTAAGAGTTTTGAACTAAAATGATATCTATATTAAATGATAACTATGTACAGTAAAATTTACATTAACTTTTTTAAACATCATTTAGCAAATGCTCTATGTCTTTATAATACTCTGCTGATAAACATTCTCCCAATTCTTCTTTTGTTAACCATTTAAATTCAACATCTTTTTCTTGAGCTTCAAATGCCCCAGATAATATGTGAGATTTTATAAAGTATTGTTTGGAGAAATCTTTGGAATCTTGAATTACATGGCATGGCACACGAGAAACATTGAAATAGTTAATTTTCTTCCCACCAATAGAATATAATCCAGTTTCAGCTAATTCATGCAAAGGTACCAATTCACCGTTCTCTGGTTGTTTGAAATTTGGGAATTTCCATTCACCATCTGATTCACTTTGTTTAACCACTAAATATAATGTTCTACTCAATTTTCTTTCCAAACTAGTTGAATCATTCTTTTTGTCAGCTTCAGTAATTCTTGAATTGGGTACAATTTTTCTAGCGATATCTTGATCCAGTTGTGTATTTTCTTCTCCTTCAACCAATTCACTTTCTTCTTTATAAGTTTTTGGTAATCTTATATATTGTCTGAATCTACGATCTCGATTATGTTTTAAATCTGGCTTCCCCCTTGGATAAATTACTTTAGGGTCATAACTCACGGGGTTTTCATTAAGTTCTTTGAATTTTTGTTCAGATAATGTTCCAGGTCTAAAATAAAACCATTTAGGAAATGTCCACATCAATCTTCTCCATAATTCTGTTTGATAATTGTAGAATTGTTGATCAAATTTTGGTACGTCGGGAGTTATAATGGGCAATCTTGATAAAACCAATGTCAGGGAGATACTTGAAGATGTCGATGCAGGAGTTGTGGAATAGGTTCTTATAACCTTGTGAAACGTCGACCCTCTCATATTGACGGTACTTTGATATCAGGGTTGAGTATCTATCTATATAAAGTAAACTAAACACCCAAAACCAATAAAATGAGAATAAAAATTTTTCAAACCAAAGAAGAACGAAAAAACAAAAAACTGTTGGTAGTGTAAATTGTTCAAAGTAGAACATTGATTTGTTAGTCGTGGTATTTGACCCAATTGTGGAACAGGTTTGAATCACCAACTTAACTGATGTCTAAATTCTTGGTGGCCAATGTGATTGGGTTTACCGATTTCCTTTAACCACATCTATAAAATAGACTCTACAATTGCCACACTTATTGAAGAGAAGAAAGTCTTATTTATTTCCACAGTATTTCACCAAGAGTGATCTGGCATCGGGAAAAGGGTGTCTGGTCCACTGGAAAGAAAATTTACAAAGCAACTAAACGAGGGTTTTAAAACTAGAAAATTCTCTCTAACAAAAGCATTCTATTGTAGTATTCTCAAATGCAACCAAGTGATTAATATGTGTAAAGGTTATTTCTTACAATGTTATTTCGTGTTTTTGAACAGACAAAATAGTATAATTATAGCTCAATCCTCGCCCATTGACAAAAAAAAAAAAAAAAAAAAATTGTTACTATTAAATTCACAGTTCTATTTAAGGTGCTAACTAAACTTTTGTAATCTCCAATTGGGGATCACCATTCCCAGTTTTACCACATGAATTATTAACTCTCGAATCATTTGTTTTTCCTGCTCCAGTTTATGTCTGTTGTCAAGTTACTATTAATCCGAAACCTAAGTACTCTTATGCCTTTTTGAATGATATTGCTTTTTTTGTCCCATGTCAAATTCCTGATTTTTTAATTGTTGGTACTACTGATAATATTAATGCTAATACTGGTACAACTTTTGGTCTTGAATATTTGGGTGACTCTAATTTGTTTGATTGTGATGGAAATTTGTTAAATGGTGATAGTTTTTCTGAATATGAGCTGGATGATGATGCTGAATCTTTGGTTGAAAATAGTTCTCTTGTTGAAGTATATAGTGATCTGGATAATGGTTCTGATGTTAGAAATGTTAGGAGAAATACTGGTACAGTTGCTGAAATTCGTGGTTTGGGTTTAACTTGTATTGGAGATAGCTTGCTGGGTCCTTTTAGAATCGTTGGTTTTCTTCCTGTTAATATCGGGACAATATTTGCTACTGGTTCGTCTCATCGTTTTGGTTAGTTATTTGCTATTGTTTGGCATAATGCAAGTTCTGGTATTGTTGCTTTCAGTCCTTCACAATTAGACAACTTTTTTGAAGATATGACTGATGATGAAGTTCTTTCATCTTTAATCAGTATTATCAACAACAATTCACACATGAATTCAAACACTTGAAAAATATGTTATAAAACAATCTAGACAACTAAGGTATATAATTATATCTTCTTGGTGTATTTCAACTCAGTTCGGGCCTCATAAGCCGCAATCTTAGTGACCGTGGTACTTAAACCACTTGAACCTCCTCCTTTTTAAAAGCAGCTTTAAGAAAAGAACAAATTTTCTACGAAAACTTTTCACCTTGCACCCTGGGCATTAACGATCGAATTCTGTCTCAGCATTGACGTTTAACCGGGCTGGGAAATCTCTCTATAGTGTTCAAAATTAGGATGTGCAACATGGCGAATTATCAACAATAAGCTAGTGTAAGGCAGAATAGACAACCACAACCATATACAGGGCTCTCTTTGTTCGAATTAGGGCGTACAATATGGCTAACTATGAACAATAAACTAGCATTGCATAATGGCAGTGATTGTACTGAAGAAAACAATACACCAATCTATTCCTTGACGATGGAATAAGTGGATTGATAATTCAGATGGATAATTCAGTCTACTATGAGAAGAATTTTCTATTATATAAACAGTAGAATCCTCAAGGTATGAGATTGTATATTTTCTATAGATGTAAGTACAAAATATAATACAGTTGTTTTTCCTTCGCAGGTATCACATTCGATTTCAATTCATATAGCGAACACTATAATTGGTGAAAAGAAAAAAAAATAGTTGCAAATCAAATTCTGGAGGTCAGATTGATATAAAATGTGTAGAAATGTAGACTGTAGCCCACTATCGAGATGACCATTTTCTTGTAGTTGCTATTCTAATATACTATGATAAGTATTCAGTATGCATCGTTTGAGGTGTTTAGTTTAGAACCTTTTTAAGTACGAACACAACCAAAGACATTTCCAGAAACTCTTTGAAAATTCTTGCAACAACAGCTCGATTTCCGGATCATTTGGAATAATGGTGCTAGTGTAAAGAGGTACATTTGCTGGTGTAAACTTGATTGAACAACTATCATGAATATGATCTTGATCCTCAAATTAGAGTTCAAATAATATTTTTGCTGAGACAGCTCATATGCTTACCAACCTGCGTCTATGAGGTAAAGGGAGGAAAGTATACTATTCAAGTACATAATTGTGTTTATTTAATGCATTTCACTCTCTCTTTTTCTAGACAGAGTTTTATTGTATTTGACAACGTAAAATTGTATTTGGCGTTTATTTTTTTCCCCTTCTGTTGAAACCATATTTTGGCTGCCAATCATGATTCGAAGTTATATCAGAAATATCATACTTGCCATTCTATCACCATTACTAACAACCCCACCTCCACTCATTCTCCCTCCTCCATATGAGAAAATAATCCAGGAAATCACCACAGTACTTTCGATCAACAATTACGACGACGGTTCCTTAGCGCCAATTATCCTTCGTCTTGCTTGGCATTGTTGCGCTACATATGACGTGACTACCAACACTGGTGGGTCTAATGGCGCCACAATGAGATTCGTTCCTGAAATAACTGATGAAGGGAACTATGGATTGGACATAGCTCGTGCAGCATTAGAACCAATAAAACAACGGTACCCAGCAATTTCGTACGCTGACTTGTGGACATTAGCAGGAAAAGTTGCTATAGAATATATGGGCGGCCCGACAATTATCTGGAAAAGTGGTAGAGTTGATTATACAAACGATAGATGTACACCTTCCAATGGGTTGTTGCCATTTGCTGATAAAGATGCAAATCATATACGGAAAACATTTACAAGATTAGGATACAATGACCAGCAAACAGTGGCTCTAATAGGCGCTCATGGTGTAGGTCGATGTCATAAACGGTTTAGTGGCTGGGAAGGTAAATGGACCAGAACTCCCAAAACCTTCTCAAACCAATTTTATGTGGTATTGCTTAATGAAACATGGAGTCAGGGTGAAGTCCCAGAAACTGGCAAGACACAATACTTTAATGCCGATAAATCGCTTATAATGCTAAACACCGACATGGAGTTGATAAGAGATAAGTCGTACTTGCACTGGGTTGAAATCTATGCAAAGGACGAACCAAAGTTTTTTCACGACTTTTCCTCCGCTTTCGCAAAGCTATTAGAGTTAGGGATAAAACGGGAAACGTTATAAAAATTTCTTTTTTGTTGCACCACTTTCTTTTTTATATTTTTTTTTTTTCACCAATGACTATCCCAAATATTGAAGAATTCGATGTGTTCCCCAACTCAGGGTTCCTTCCTTCGAAACTTCCTTTAGAACGACTCCCACAAGAGTACTACCAGCCATGGGAAAATATAGTAAACAACCTTCCTTCATTAATACTCACAAAACGTATTAGAGCAATCATAGATAAACTCCCAGTATTAGAAACCACTCACCTTACCTCCGACGAAGAATACCGCAGAGCTTACCAAATATTAGGGTTCCTTGCTCATGCTTATATTTGGGGAACCGACACACCAACCGATAAATTACCTTCCCAGATCGCCACACCATGGATAAAAGTTTCCGACCATCTCGGATTACCGCCAATAGCAACCTACGCTAGTCTTTGTCTTTGGAATTTTAAACAAATTATGCCTAGCGATGATATATGGGATTTGGACAATTTGACAACTATAAACACATTCACTGGTTCAATTGACGAGAGTTGGTTCTATTTGGTGAGTGTATATTTTGAACACAAGGGTGCGTTGGCTATTACTACTGGTTTAGATGCTATTAAATGTGCTTACGACAATAACACCAAAGGATTGGTTGAAAACTTGCAACAGCTTGCAGAAGCTATTGATAGTCTTGGGTCTGTGCTTATGAAAATGGAAGAAATGTGTGATCCTCATGTATTTTATTTCAGAATCAGACCATACTTGGCTGGATGGAAAAACATGACCGAGGTGGGGCTTAAAGGTGTTTACTATGGAGAAGAGAAAACTGTCAGAAACTATGCTGGTGGTTCCAACGCTCAAAGTTCATTAATTCAGTTCTTGGACATTTTACTTGGTGTAAAGCATTATTCAACTGGGGAAAGGCCATTGCCATTCAAAGCCAGTACTGGTGTTGGTGCTGAAAATGGGTTTATGAACGAAATGAGAGAATATATGCCAGGCAACCACCAAAAATTCTTGTCAAAAATCCAGGAAATCACCAACATAAACCAGTATGTTTTGGACCACAAAGATTCTCATCCAGAATTGGTATTGTCATACGATGCATGTCTTGCCATGTTGAAACTGTTTAGAGATAAACATATACAGATTGTTACTCGTTATGTCGTTTTGCAAGCAAAGAAAACTGAAAAGATGGGTTCTTCCTCCACATTAAGATCTGGTCTTGCACGTAAAAAGAAAGAAGAAAGAGGTACAGGTGGTACATCTTTACTTCCATTCCTCAAACAGTGCAGAGACGAAACTGGTGATCCAGCTGCAGGTAATTGGGGTCAAAGAATTCTTAGTGACGGTGTGATGAGATTGAAATTCTCCAAACCAAACGGAATCAACGAGGACTGAGCAGTACTGTATGTTTGTGTACACGGATAATAAGCCAAAAAAAAAAGCAGAATAAATGAAGTTTTATGCCCATTAAAAAGTGCAGGTTAGATATCTTTTGTCATGAAGTTGTTGGTATTTGACTCAATTGTAGAACAAACTATTTTCCCTACGTAATTTATAGTAGTTGGTTCATGAAGGTAACAGATTAGTTAGCTCTTACTTAGATGATGTTAAGTCTAATGATATTTGAAAATGGAAATTGAGTTTAAAAAACTAGTTTAACAACATCTATGAACAAGGTTTCACGGTTAGAAATGAACGTGAATAACTCTTTCCCTATATAAGTAAGTACTGCAGTTTTACACTCTTCCTGTTTACACCAAAACTTATCCAATTGGATTCTTAAGTCCGACCTGCATATTTTTCCATTTTGGGGCGGGTATGGTTTGGAAGTGAGCTGGTCGTGCAAAGCAGCACTAATCTTTTTCAGTCAGCAATGAATGTGTTCAATAAGTGTCCTCCTTTTTTCTCTTTTTTTTTTTTTCAGCATCACACACTTTTCATCATCTCTTTTTTTTCTTTTTCATTTTCTCTCTCCCTTTCCAAGAAGAACGGGAAGAAAAAAAAAAGACCAACAAGACAACAACACTTTTTCTTCTTTCAAATAACTAACAACAACTCAATCATCAATACTAATTCATCAAATAAAACTACTTTCAAGTTTAAGAAAGAAAGAAATAACAAGAAGAAGGGTAAATAAAAAGACAGATTAAACTAAAGTATAATTAACCGTAGCATTAGTAAGAACATTATATTTTTATTTTCTTTTCTTTATATTGTGTCAGTAATTAGATTCTAAACCTTGTCAGAAGAGTGTTACTTATAATATTTAGAGTAAAACTGGCCACTACAATTCATATCTTTAACCAAAACTTTGAGGTCTGTATCTATATATAACTAAAGTTTGTTTGTTAGTATTTTTGTGTTTTTACGTTTTTTTTTTCCCATCCCCCAAAAGAGTAAAAGGAAGAAAGAAAGAAAGTTACCAACCAGTAAATTGGTAGTTCCATCGTCAAATCCAAACTACTAGTATTGTAAAACCAACTCATCACAAGTTCAGGAAATTAACTACAAGAGTAGCAAACACCAACGAGTAATCCAAAAATTGAATTCTGTGCCTTAATTATTGTTATTCTATATTTTTTTTTTTTCATTACCACTATTGTCTAGAATATTAATTGCGAATAGGTTTCTTCGTACATTGACAAATTATAAAAAAAACTAGCAACAAGAAATGTCGTTATCAGGAATGGAAGAATTTGAAACTGTTCTTAAAGAGATTTCAACTTTACCAGCACCAGGTGTATCTGGTACTCGTATTAAAAGATTGACTGATATTGCTGTCAAAGAAATGAATGCGGAAAACGAGCCAAAGTTAATTTCTATTTTGTATTCTCAATGTAAAGCAAATTCATCAACTAATAAGTTGGGAACATTATATGTTGTTGACTCCATAGTCCGAAAATTTATCGAGGAAGCCAATAAGAAAAATGAAGCTTTAGTGCCTAGTGCGCCTGAAGGAACATACGCATCTGCTGTTTTCAAAATAAATGAACTAGTCGAATCGTTAGTTGATGATGCGATGGAATTACTGATTAATCCTTCTATAAACATAAAAATTGGCAAATTGATTGACATTTGGGCTAGACTGGAAACTTTCTCGCCTGAAGTCATTCAGAACATTAGAAACAAACATTTTAAATCTACTACCCCACCTGGTTCGCCTCCAAAGGCAAGTATTGCTCTAGTTAAACCAGATGCAACAGAAGGTACAAAAGAGTCGAGCAGTATTTTGCTGGCGTTGGCTTCTTTGGCAAAAGCCAGTGGGTCAAATAATGAAACACCACCTAGCTCCCAATCCTCTTCAACCAACAACAACAGCAACAACAGCAACAGCAACAGCAACGAAAGTGGATCCAATGCCACTAATATTTTGTCTCAGTTGTCTGCTCTTGGTGGTAATAGTAGTAATACTGGTAGTGCTTCTTCACAACCACCAAGTCAACAACAATACTCTTCTTACCCTCAAGGTGGTGGGCAAGCAGGTAATGATGATCTTCTTAATATGCTACAACAAATGCAAGGTGGTGGTACACCTACAGGAGCTTCACCAGCGTCACCAGTTGTTGGTTCTAACGAAGCTAGAGGAGGTCCAACTGCTGAATTTGATAGAAGACGTGGTCGCGACAATGAATATGGCTCTCAATATGGTAGAAGAAATAGATCAAGATCACCTAAGCGTGGATCAAACACTTGGGTGAGATCACCTCCAAGTTCATCGGTGCAAGCTCTTCAACAGAATATGCAAAATTTGAGACAACAGAAGCAAGTAAATCATGGATATCCACAAAATACAAATGGACAAGTTGATCAAGGGTTTGTTCCACCAAATGCTATGGGTGGTGAATTAAATTTACCGGGAACTCCACATTATCGTCCAAGAACAGTGCAATTTGACTCCACTATTCCACAAGGTACTGTAAAAGTGTTATCTAGAACATTATTTTTAGGAGGTGTTCCAAGAAATATGGATGAAAGGTCTTTAGCTCAAGTGTTACGACCATACGCTGAAATTCAATCGGTTATTTTGAACAGTGAGAAAAAACACGCTTTTGTTAAAGTCTATTCTAGGAGAGAAGCCGAACAAGTTATTACTTCGTTTAACAAAGATGGTGCTTTGCCATTGAGAACAAGATGGGGAGTTGGTTTCGGACCAAGAGATTGCTGTAATTATCAACACGGTATATCGATCATTCCAATTCAAAGATTAACTGAAGCTGATAAAAACTGGATTGTCCATGCTCAATGGGGTGGTACTGGGGGTCAGCCAATACTGAGTGGTATGGTTGTTGATGAACCAGATATTGAAATTGGCTCAGGGTTATCATCCAAGGCGATGTCGAAAAAGATGCCAACTAATTCTGCTAGAAATGGTCCTAAGTCAAATAGACCCGGCGAACCAGATGAAGAATACGTGAAGACTACATTGATACCCCAAGGAGATATTCAAATGACTCACGGTGCTCAACCTCAGTTTAATACGTATCTGCAATCGTCAGTCAATCCTTTGCAAGGGTTATTTGGAAATAATCCACAACAACAACAACAACCACCACCACCACCACAACCACCACAACCACAACAACCTCCTATGCAATTTCCTGCAGGGTTCCCTCAAATGCCTCCTCAACAACCTGGTCAGCCTGGTATGAATAATAATGAAGCAATGGCAATGCTTGCTGCAATGATGCAAACTATGCAACAGCAACAACAGCAACAACACCCACCTCAATAAGTCAAGTTATACGAATATTGTATTATTTTATAATATATTGCTTTATCATGATTGAGATTCCCATTAATAAGGATGGTATATGTATTTGTAATCTAAATAAAATGTATAGTTAATTCTAAATTCTAAATTTGTTTAATAACGATTGATTAATATGACTAGGATGCGTTTTAATGTAAGTTTACTAACAAAGAGAAAATAAAAAAATTCGGTTTAAGAAAAAAAAAGTATCAGCGAACTAAACAAACCAAGGTTGTCCAAAAACATTCAATTACATAAAATAAAGCAATGAAAGAAAAAGATTATGGAAGCTTGGTGAAAAATAATGGAAGATCAAAGGAGAATGTAACTAAGATATCACTTCCTCGAACATCTAGTTCTCTTTCTGCTACATCTTCTATCCCTTCATCTCCCATTCATGATATGTTTAGTCCAACAAAGTTATCACCTCGGGCATCAAAGACTTATAAAAAGCGTCCTAAGGGTAAAATACTAGTTCATGACAATGCTTTAGAAACCAGTAAAGTGAAAAAACTTGGAGAGTATCAAGAAATAATTGCCAAACCAAGAAAATCATTAGATCCATTTGATCTAATAGATATTAATCATATAGAGAAAAGCACACCGAGTCCAGTGAAAATGGCAAAAAAACGTAAAACTGAAACTGGTATCAAAGTGGAAGGATTACTTGAAATAAGCGATGATGATGATAACGATAACGATAAACTGAAAGAGAAGGACAAATCTCAGCCAAAGACATTAAATGAAAAGTTTGATTCAAATAACATTCTTCATTCACTTGATCAACAGAATCGGAGTAAATATGATGATGTTTTGAAGAAATACAAAAAGAAGAAAATCCCAAAACCAATTGTATCAAGGAAAGAATTATTGGCAAGAGCAAACAAATATATGGATTTGATACCAAAGATTTTAGGTGGGAAATTAAACACTTCGATATATTATGAGTATGCTAAAGCTGAACAAATGAAATCGGATCGTGAAACAATGCCAGCACTGGATAAATGGCGTATCAAATGGGAGAAATATTATGGTGGATATTATGGTTTCCAAAGACAATCAATAATAGGAGCATATATTTTAGACAGGTATGAAAAGAAATTGACAAAATTTTGTAAAGATAATAAAACTGCTAGGTATTGGAACATGTCACAATTTTCGACATATGTTTTGGCCAATGAAATCATCATTAGAATGATTATGGAAGATATGAATCTTGATTTTGATAAAGCAGAAAAATTTTGTCTAGAAACTGTTGATTATGGTATTGTTGTGGCAGATTCTATTGAAGTTGATTATGATAATGGTCTTAGTCAAGAGAAAACTACCACCAAAAAGAGTATATCTTCAACCAAACTGAAACTTCTACCCATTCTGTTAAATGCAGATGATAGTAGTAGTGATGAGGAAAGTATATTCCGAGTTAAAAAAAGTGGCAAAACTAGAACAAAATAAGATAGATTAGTATAAACAATTCAATAAATATGTTGATTTATGACTAAGTTATTCTGTTTGTAGCCCTCGCGTGCTGGTCGTTGGCGCGGCAGTAAATGGTTCCAGGAAGAATTTGATGCTACCACTACGAGGTATTAAATTGGTTCCAAGAGGGGAAAAAAACAATTGACTCAAATAGTTTTTTTAAATCGTTCCAACTTTTTAGTAATCCATGAAATATTTTTTTTTTTAAATCCATTACTTCACTTCTTGATTCAAACCCTCCGCCCCACTTTTCCTCCAATTAACAATTACAATTATTTCACCATTTTGTTTTCCAATTTTTTCAAGTCGGCGATTAACCCGACAATAAATAAACAATTTCGAAAAGCATTCCATTATTCTATCACTATGTTGAAAAACGATACCGTTTTCACTAAAGATATTTCTTGTACGGCGATAACTGGTAAAGATGCCTGGAATCGACCAACACCACAACCAATCACTATATCATTATCTTTCAATACTGATTTCCATAAGGCATCGGAATTGGATAATTTGAAATACTCAATTAATTATGCTGTTATTACCAGAAATGTAACTGAATTTATGAAATCAAATGAGCATTTAAATTTCAAGTCATTAGGAAATATTGCTCAAGCAATTAGTGATATTGGATTAGATCAATCTAGAGGTGGTGGATCTATTGTGGATGTGACGATAAAAAGTTTGAAATCAGAAATAAGAGCTGAAAGTGTCGAATATAAAATTAATAGAAACACTTTGGGTCAACCCGTTCCATTAGATATTTTCCAAGTTAATAAATTGAGATTATTGACAATTATTGGGGTTTTCACATTTGAAAGATTACAAAAACAAATAGTTGATGTTGATTTGCAATTTAAAATTGAACCTAATTCCAATTTATATTTCCATCAAATAATTGCTGATATTGTTTCATACGTGGAATCATCTAATTTCAAAACTGTAGAAGCATTGGTGTCTAAGATTGGTCAATTGACATTTCAGAAATATGACGGAGTAGCTGAAGTTGTTGCTACTGTCACTAAACCGAATGCATTCAGTCATGTTGAAGGTGTTGGGGTATCATCTACCATGGTCAAAGACAATTTCAAAGATATGGAACCAGTTAAATTTGAAAACACAATTGCTCAAACTAATAGAGCATTCAATTTACCTGTTGAAAATGAGAAAACTGAGGATTATACCGGGTACCACACTGCATTTATTGCCTTTGGATCCAATACTGGAAATCAAGTAGAAAATATTACCAATTCATTCGAATTGTTGCAAAAATATGGAATCACCATAGAAGCAACTTCATCATTGTACATTTCTAAACCAATGTATTACTTGGATCAACCAGATTTTTTCAATGGAGTAATTAAAGTGAATTTCCAAAACATTTCACCTTTCCAGTTGTTGAAAATTCTAAAAGATATTGAATATAAACATTTAGAAAGGAAAAAAGACTTTGATAATGGGCCCAGATCAATAGATTTGGATATTATACTATATGACGATTTACAATTAAATACCGAGAATCTAATTATTCCACATAAATCAATGTTAGAAAGAACATTTGTATTACAACCATTATGTGAAGTATTACCCCCTGATTATATTCATCCCATCAGTGCAGAAAGTTTGCATAGCCATTTACAACAATTAATAAATGATAAACCTCAAGAGACAGTACAAGAATCGTCTGATTTATTACAATTTATCCCAGTCTCTAGATTGCCTGTCAAAGATAATATTTTGAAATTTGATCAAATTAATCATAAATCTCCTACTTTGATTATGGGTATATTGAATATGACTCCTGATTCATTTAGTGATGGTGGGAAACATTTTGGAAAAGAACTAGATAATATTGTGAAGCAGGCAGAGAAATTAGTCAGTGAGGGTGCTACGATTATTGACATTGGAGGAGTTTCCACACGCCCAGGAAGTGTTGAACCCACTGAGGAAGAAGAATTGGAACGTGTGATTCCATTAATTAAAGCTATTCGTCAATCACTGAACCCTGATTTACTGAAGGTGTTGATTTCGGTTGATACTTATCGTAGGAACGTTGCTGAACAAAGTTTACTTGTGGGTGCTGACATAATCAACGATATCTCAATGGGCAAATATGATGAAAAAATATTTGATGTGGTTGCTAAATACGGATGTCCTTATATCATGAATCATACTCGAGGATCACCTAAAACCATGTCTAAATTGACCAATTATGAATCAAATACAAATGATGATATTATCGAATATATAATTGATCCTAAATTAGGACATCAAGAATTGGATTTGTCACCTGAAATCAAGAATTTACTCAATGGAATCAGTCGTGAATTGAGTTTACAAATGTTTAAAGCCATGGCTAAAGGAGTGAAAAAATGGCAAATTATTTTGGATCCTGGTATTGGATTTGCTAAAAATTTGAATCAAAATTTAGCAGTTATTCGTAATGCCTCGTTTTTTAAAAAATATTCTATTCAAATTAATGAACGTGTTGATGATGTAACAATCAAACATAAATATTTAAGTTTTAATGGTGCTTGTGTTTTGGTGGGGACATCAAGAAAGAAGTTTTTGGGGACATTAACTGGTAATGAAGTGCCTCTGGATCGAGTATTTGGCACTGGTGCAACAGTGTCTGCGTGTATTGAACAAAACACTGATATTGTAAGAGTTCATGATGTTAAAGAAATGAAAGATGTAGTATGTATAAGTGATGCAATTTATAAAAATGTATAAATATATTTATAGAATAGATTAAAAAAAATATCAAAAAGGAATCTTTTTCTTTATCGGGAGCTGTTACGTTTCCCAACGACAAACTTTTTCTTCATTTTATTACTAATATTTTTATTCCAAACCATCCCACTCATAATTGAGCGATTAAATCCATAAACATCATGAATATCCGAAGTCTCAAATCCAGTAGAAGACTTCAATAACGTGTTTCTTTCCTCATCAGTCATATCGGTTAACCCTTTTTGATTCAGTTTTTTAGTCAATTTCTCTCTTTGCTTAGATACAAATGCTCTACATTTGTTGATTTCATCTTGTGACAAAGAGCCAAACCCATAACCACCAATTTTTTTAAAACAAAGATCAACTAGTAAATTTGCATCAAGAATTTTTTTCGGGAAATTTTGCATAAATTGGAATAATTCAATTTGTTCGGATTCACCACCACCACCACTACCACTACCACTACGACGATTTTGTTTTGTATTAAATTCGGGTGAATCCAGACACATTTTGAATATGGTTAAAGAGAATCTGAAAATTGTTTTCGAACCTTCATACCAAAGTATATCCCATAATCTTAAAGTTGTTTCAATAGGTAGAATCCCCACAAATACTGACATGAACCAAGATGAAGTGACTAATGTAACTGGAGGTAATCTTGATAAAATCTTGTCTTCAGAAAGAGTTTCACCATCGAAATTTTTCCCTAAAACTTGCCATAATTGGGGTATATACTCTTTAACACATAACATTAAAACCCCTTGATCAGTATGAACACCTTCTAGATTTGCCAGATGAACTTTTGGGATAATTCTTTCTGTTAATATAACAAGCATCCAAAATGCTTTTTCTTCTTCCATGAACAATAATAAAAGACCTGCCAAAAAATTCAATGATTGACAATATCCTATTTGTGGTTGATGCTGTGCAAAGGCAACCAATACTCTTCTTAATGACTTGATCAATAATGTTTCTTGTTCCTTTTCTTGTTGCAAAGTTTCTAAGGATGAAAACACACCTTTGATTGATGAATTAAAGTATATATTATCAGGGAAAGTACGATTCAAATCTCTTTCAATGACTTCGGTATCCTTCGTTTTTACATTGTAAGTGGCCTTGACTATCCTTTCATAAGTTCCAACATTTTTACTTAGTTTTTCGTATCCACCAGCATAAAAAAACCATGCATTTCCTCTCCATTCTGGTGGTATCCCGCGACGTATCATTTTCTTAACTTTATCTGATCTAGGTGGAAATCTAGTAGGTATGTTGTTGTTGTTGTTGTTAAAACTTTCTGTATCTGAATCATCTACATGCAATCCATTATTTTTCATTAAAACTAACCATTTCTTCTTTCTTGCTTGAGAATACTGCGAATACAGTTTAAACCATTCATTATACTCATCTAATGTTAGTCCTGTGACAGATGATGTCTTTTTGAATCCATAACGATCACAATCAGACTTTAAGATTTGTTGATCTGTCTCCAGGTTCGTTGGTTTGACAAAACTATCTCTATTGCTCCTTCTTTCCTCTTCACTCAGTTCGCAATTATTAATTTGTGTACTGGAATCATCATTGGATGTCCCCTGCAGTAGTTCTAAGTTGTCTATTTCATTTGTGAATGAAGGGTCTGGTAATTCTTGGTCAATTTCGTCTTCAGACATGCTATTTCTATGAGAAAGTGTTTCGATATCGTATTCTCGCAAAACGGAAAAGTTCTGTGAATAAGAAGATTCATTTCGTTGATGATTTGATTTATCTAATGTGGAAATGTTGTTATTGGGATCTAAAAGCTCATTGGGTGTGGTTGTGGTGATCTTAATTTCTGATGAAACATTCTCAGTTGTCACCATAATTAGCTTTCTTCTTCTTCTTCTTCTTTTGTATGTATGTTTTTCTTTTCCTTGGCAATGAGCAAAATCGGACAAAGTCTCCAATCTATGTATTAATAATTAAATGAATATCTAATCTATATTGTAGAACATTAATATATCTTTCTGGGTTGGAGCAATTGAAGAAATTTGATTGATTCTGTTTTTCCTTTCTATTCTTTTGTGTTGTTTCAGTTGCTAATGACTAGTTTGTTTTTTTTTTAGTTAGTAGTGTTCATACTGCTAAAAAATAAAAAGAAAACATGAAAATTTCACCACAACCGCAAAACCTCTTCTTCTTCATAGTATTTATTTCTGTGGCAATAGTTTATAGGGTTCATTCTAACTGTTCTTCTAATTACAGATTGGAAGTGAAAGAATTGGTCTAACTTGGGATAAACATTTTTTTTTTGTAATTTTTGTTGTTGTTAGCGGATTCTGCCCGCAATCTAGATTTGACTCTGTCATTGTCGTAGTAGGAATCAAATGAAAATAAGAATGTTGCACTAGATAAATGTAGTATCCCGTTATTTCAGATAAACAGACAATCTCGTTGTTCAATACAGAGTTGAGTTATTTTCAATCTGGATGTTAATGAAAGATTCTAGGTTTATATCAGAGTTCCATTATACCTAGCAGCAAGATCTTAACAAAAAACCTACTTTGAGTTTACACAATAAATCTGTAAAATTTGCTACTCCTGTGGCTATGTATAGCTTATCGTAGATCCTACAAAGCGAATATAAATAAAATTCAAAGGGAAAAGTTTAAACCACTTGAAGTTTGGGATCATTTTAAGTATTTAGATTTTTCTTGATTGTTATCTGTTACTCCTATCCATACTGGTAAAGTTCTGTGCTTAATGTCACACGACTGAGTCATATTTTTGCACCAAGAAGTCAGAAAGTCCTTACACGCTGAAACTGAGCTAGAATAACTCTGTGATGGTGATTAATTTAACTGGAGTTTTTAGATATGTTGAACAAAATTTGAACAATCGGTATTTGTTCACTGAAACAACCAACAAGTCCAAAAGAAGGACTTAAATTAAAGTCAAAATTTGTGATCTATAATAATACTACTGAAGTTGTAGAAAGATTTCACTGGAAGATGAATTGCAAAATTATTACGAAAACAATTTTACTGAGAAGATCACAGCAAAAACATCAAAAAATAATTTGCTCGTATAACTAAACCCATACACAAAGGAAAGTTTGAATTTTGAAATCGTTACTCTGTGCAATTGTATAACATCTCCAGCTTTCATATAGTTTTAGGTTGATTATTTAAAAATCTCCTGTTACTTTCAGACCAAATATATACTAAAACGTCTACTATAAAATACCCTTAGATATTACGCCAAAAAACAAATGGAGTTGGGTACATTTGGTGTTTGCGGCTTTCTCCTAATTAAGAAATACACGATGTCGCCACACCCACGCACGCTAGATCAAACGGATATACACGGATAATCAAATCGGTTATTTGGGTCATCGTTGTAAAAATGAGTTCCCCTAACATAAGCTATCTTCAAGATATATACAAGGAAAACATTACTGAGGAGTAGGGCTAACACTAGTAGAAGAAGTTATAAAGATTTGTTGGTGGTTATGGTAGTTTGTTTCTCCGCATTAAACATGGTGTTGGGGGAATGGGTGGGCGGGTGGTATACTAGGCGGTGAAGCTGAGGGGTGAATGTGATATTTTTTTTTTCTGTTGTGTTCCTGCTATTGCCCACGTACTAACAGTGGTTGGGGATCTTATTAGACATATAAGTTCGGGTTTATTATTGCCCTCAAAAATAATATTCACTTTCTTTTCTTCTTATTTTTCACTCTTCTTTACACTTCAGAGACATCTATACATATACAACTATTACACTGATAAACGAGATGACAGTTTCCAAATATCATCCTCCTACACCTAGAGAAGTAGAAGTCACACTTGGGAAAGGTGTAACGGGGACTCTTGCAATTCCACTTGCGTTTGATTCCGAAAACCCATTTGAAGAAGGATTAGTCCCTGTAACTCATAAAGCAGCATTAATCTTACATGGACAAGGTGGTCATAGAAATTATTGTTACCAAAAGACATTGGCACATAGATTGGCCAATGAATTGGGTATATTTTCCCTTAGAATCGATTTTAGAGGATGTGGTAATAGTGCAGACAATGCTAATGAATTAGAAGGTCGTACCTTGACTCAAGATGTCGAAGATATCCAATCAAGTGCCGACTTTATTCGTGATGGGAAATTAAACGGTACTGGTATTGATTTAACCTTGTCGTCAATTATTTCACACTCACGTGGTGGGGTTGCCATGTTTTTATGGGCCCAAATTCAAGATCAATTAGGACGAGCAGGTGACCCTAGTGCCATAATTGTCCCTAATTTAGTTAACTGTTCCGCCAGATTTACATCACCAACTGTTTTAGATAGATATGCCGGGTTAGAAGGGTTGGATTTTATCCCTGTAACCACATATAGACGTGGATCTTATCAACAGATCAATTTATCAGCAAGGGAAATTATATCTTTATCGAAACCAGATTTAAGTAAGTTGACGGACTTATCACGAGACTGGTCAGTTCTCAGTGTTTATGGTACTGAAGATGAAATCATTCCCAAATATGATAGTGCCAATTTTGCCAATGCGTTAAATAGAGGTCCATTATCACATACATTGAAATTGATTCCTGATGCTGATCATAATTTTTATGGCCACAAGGAAATAAAGGCCGATGATGAATTACATGAACTTAATCCATATAATTTACCTTTGAAAAATGGCAAACGAGTAAACTATAATTATTTGGTCACTGATTATATAATAGACTTTTTAACTCCAGAAATGGAATTACAAAGATTTATTGCCACCAGTAGAGATATTGGTAGAGTTGCTAGATGGAAAAATGTTGATGGAGTCAGTAATTTTAGAGATGTTGGTGGCTGGAGAGTTCATGCTCCCACTTTCAAATTAGATACAATCAAAGGGTCCGCCAATAAAAACCAGAATCAAGATCATTTGGTATATTATGTTAAACCACATTTTGCATTCAGATGTGCTAATATTGCTGGGTTGACTGAAACTGGACTCCAAACTTTACAAAATTTAGGTATCAAGGCAATATTTGATTTACGTTCCGATGGAGAAGTTAAAAATGATGGATATCCAGATAATTTATCGAAATATGGTATTGAAAGAATCCATTCTCCAGTTTTCTCTAATGATGATTATTCACCACAAGCCATAGCTATCAGATATACAAATCTTATGACTTGTTGGTCAACTTATGTCAACGTTTATGAAGACATGTTAGAATTTGGAATTAATGCCTACAAGACAATATTTGAGTATATCAGGGACGTAAACCAACCATTTGTATTCCATTGTACTGCTGGTAAAGATCGTACTGGTATGCTAGGAATGTTGATCTTATTACTTGCAGGTGTTGATAGAAACACTATCGCAAAAGAATATGAATTAACTACAGTTGGATTGAGACCAGATCATCCTGTCTTGAAAGGAAAGTTTGAAGAAACAGTAAAGAAATTGCGTGAAAAATTGGGTGATAATGGATCTGGAGGCATTGAACAAATAATTTCTCAAGGCAGGAAGAATTGGAGTATTGAAGAAGATGGGTTCCGGAATTTAGTCAGTTCAAGATATGAAGCCATGTTGGCTACTATTGGTTTATTTCATGAAAAATATGGGGGGATTATCCCTTATTTGAAAGATAAATTGGGTTTCACCAGTGATGATATTTTGAAAATTTATCAAAACATAGTTGTTGCAGACCCACAAAACATGGGATTTGAAACTAGTGCACAAATAAATTGGGATCATAGAACTACAGAAAGAGCCAAATTCTAGAAAGGTGGATCAGAATTTTCAAGAAAGAAAAGACTTGTATGTTGTTGTAGTAATAATACTCTTAAATAACATTCTAATAGACGTTATATATATATATATACACATTGGATTTACATAATTGGTAATGGTCTTTGTTTGAATATCACTTTTGCTTTAACTATATCCACCAATTTTATTAATTCCTCTTCTTGCTTAAATTTGTTGACGTTGTCATTATTGCTATCCACCATCATCTCATCTTCGTTTTTCAACGGTATTCTCAAAACCGCTAATGGGGTTGATAATTTAACAACATTACCTAATAATCTTTGAGATTTACCAATATAAAGTGTCACTTTACTGTTATCTTTTTCATCAAACACTAAATTCCCAAATTTTACAGCATGTTGAATTTCATTAATCGTAATAAAATTATTTAAATATTCATGATCTTCATCAGTTTTAGGTTGACCTTGTGGGAACTCATTAGGTAGATTTAATTCTCCCTGTATTTCTAATAACATTAGACCATAAGGTGTAAACATCAAATCATTATCATTGGTTGAAGTGTTGTTTAGTATATCTTGAGCAGATGAACAATCAATGGTGGCAGTTGGCATTGGATTAAAAATGGATAAAGACGTGATGGGAGAAAGGTTTGTTTTTCTAGTAAGAAGAATGTTTGCCAAAACGCGTCTGAAAAATCTACACCGATAAATACTTTTCGTGTTTACCAAATAAACTAGTGTAACACCATAATTATTCTAATTCAACTGACAGTCAATGAAATCACACAATTTCTAATTCATTTATTTTATCAGTGATATTTGTGAAATGTGTTTATTGTGAAAAGAAAAATTTATTTTGGTGATACTTATTACTATAGAGAAGTTTTTTCCTTGATTATATGTGTAAATGTTCCGAAACAATATCTTTATGGCATTGCCAGTTTACCAAAAGTTTGGCAGTTACTTACAGCTCTCTTGAATAAATTTTACGAATAAACAAATAGACAATATATTTAATACAATCTCATATACGTAGAAGTAATGATAGTAATAATACATACGAAACAAAAGTAACCATAAATTATTAAACAATTCAAGTTTGACAAAATAATAATAGATAATCAAATAAAATCAACAATTAAAGCATAAAAATACAAAAATAAAAGCTTTAACCAAAATACATTATCATTATCATTAAAACAATGACACCGAAATCAAGAAAAATGTAAAAACAAATAAGCAAAATCAATATCAATATTTTTGCAATAAAAATTAAAAACCGAAAAAAGTAAACCAAATCATATAGTTAAATGTAGCAAACTATTCTAATTTGACTGAAAATGTAAATCATAATAAAAAGGATTGACCTATCATTTTATCAAGCTTACAAGAAAACAACAACCATTGAAGACAACACACTCAAGGTAAGTACTTTTCCATTAAGTAATTTACCAGAGCCATTGGTATTTGGAATAACCATAGCCGACGCGGAGCTAGTTGAGCCGGAGTCAGCACTTGGTGATGGAACAACCGAGAGTGTAGCGGCAGGAAGAGCACCAGCACCATTGTTAGATCCATTGTTGGCACCTGATTCATTACTTGAGCCTTCGTTGGATCCATTGCCTGTTCCACTAACAGAGCCCAAGTCACTACTGGATCCATTACCAGAACTGTTGTTAGAGCCATTGTCGGAATTAGAACCACTATTTGAACCATTGTTAGAACCATTACCAGACCCATTAGCAGATCCGTTAACAGAGCCTGAGCCATTATTAGATCCATTACCAGAACCATTATCGGTGTCACTGTTCGATCCAGTACCTATTCCATCACCTGAACCATTATTAGAACCATTATTAGAACCATTATTAGAACCATTGTCAGGACTCGAGCCGTTATCTGATCCATTACCTGAGCCGTTGTTAGATTCCCCACCGGAACCCGAGCCATTGGTAGTTCCATTATCGGAACCATCACTAGAACCGTTACCCGAGCCATTATCTATTCCATTACCAGAATCTGACCCACTATTAGATCCATTGTCAGTATTGGAGCCATTGTTGGAACCATTATCAGAACCATTATCAGAACCATTATCAGAACCATTATCAGAACCTGACCCACTGGCAGAGCCATTGTTAGAAGCATTACCAGATCCATTATTGGAGCCATTATCCGAGCCATTATTGGATCCATTACCAGATCCAGAGCCATTATTTGAACCATTATTGGATCCATTACCAGATCCAGAGCCATTATTTGAACCATTATTGGAGCCATTATTGGAGCCATTATCCGAGCCATTATTGGATCCATTGCCAGATCCACTAGTTGGGACAGGTGTTTCAAGACTATTTACTGACTGTGTAGTTGTGGCATCAGTAATTGAAGACAATGATGAATCCACAGTTTGGGTAGCTGAGGTATCTGTCATTTTTGTTGATGATAATGGTTGAGAAGAATTTCCATAATAAGGTGTAGATAAACCAATTGAAGAACCACAATTTATATCATCTCTCTTACATACAACAGGAGGTTCAAAGGTAGTAATGGTGGTAAATGAAGAACCAGATTGACTAACGATACCAGATTCAGTGGACACTGACCCATCGGAGTTGGTGGTAGTCCAGGTGGCAGTGTATTCAGAAGTTGCTGCTGAAGCACTAACTGAAGATGTCCCAGTAGATGATGATTCAGCGGAAGATTGTTGTGAAGATGACTCATTGGTTGAAGATTGACTAGCAGAAGATTGACTGGCTGAAGATGGAGCAGCAGAAAATTCACTAGCAGACTCACTAATAGCTGATTTAGCAGATGATGGTTCAGCTGAAGATTCACTGGCAGACGATATTTCAGCAGATGATTCACTAGTTGAAGATTGTTCACTAGCGGATTCACTAGCTGGGGTTTCACTAGCTGGGGTTTCACTAGCAACAGATTCACTAGTTGAAAATTCAGAAGCAGAAGATGGAACAGCAGACTCACTAACTGATGTTTCACTGGCTGATGATGGTGCAGCTGATTCACTGGCTGAGGTTTCACTAACAGCAGACTCACTAGCAACAGATTCACTAGCAGATGATGGTTCAGCAGAAGATTCACTAGCAGACTCACTAACTGAGGTTTCAGTAGCTGAAGATGGTACAACAAATTCACTGGCTGATGATGACTCGACAGAAGATTCACTGGCCGATGATGGTTCAGAAGAAGAATCACTAGAAGCAAATTCACTTGAAACAGATTCACTAGTTGAAGATTGTTCACTAGCGGATTCACTAGCTGAAGTTTCACTAGCAACGGATTCGCTTCCAGATTCACTTGCTGACTCACTAGCAGATGATGGTTCAGCTGATGATTCACTAGCGGATTCACTAGCAGATGATGGAACAACGGATAATTCACTGGATGAATAGTCACTAGTTATAGATGGTTCAGCTGAAGAGTCACCAGTAGAAGATGGGAAAGCAGAAGGTTCAGTGGATGAAGAATCTGGTTGACTAGAAGAAGCAACAGTTTCAGAACTACTAGATTGAGATGTAGTTGGGAAAATTGATGTAGTAGTAAACCAAGAACCATTTGAATCGGTCAGAATATCAACAACACCAGTTTCAGTCAATGGGTTACCAGCAGAATTTGTTGTTGTTATTGTGGTGGTGTACTCAGTTGGATTTGTTCCTGGCGCGGTAGGCACGGGTTTACAAGCAATCTTACAAGATGCGGGTAAATTTCTTGATGGAACAGGACCAGAATAAGATATTGAGCCTAAAATGGTTGATGGTAAGCCAGCACCATTATCAGTGACAACACTAAAAAAAAGTGAATAGTATCCAAGACCAATATTAAATTTTTGACTGAGCAATCCTGCTCTCACCGTCAAAATCCCTGTGTCAACATCGTAACTGTATGCAGGATTGGGAGGGATCCCCACTGCTGGAAGAGTTATACCAATTTTATTACCATTACCAAACCCATAGACATTGAATGTTTGAGTGCTGGATACTGCTTGTACAATCATTGAAGATTTACTATCTTGTAAATAAAAGTTTTGAGTAGTAGCAACTGGTAACACTGCGTTGGAAATATAGATAGCAGAGTTTTTGTTAGCAGTGATACAACCAGACCCCTCTATTCTTGTTTGTTGTTGATAAACTTGATTATATAAACAAATTTGACCATTATTGGTGATTGCTCCCAATGGGGTACCAAGATTCAAAACCCCGGAACTTCTTTGATTTTGATAAGCAACAATCAACCCATTGTTGGTCCAACTGGCGGCAGTGAGATCCATAGTACTTGGCAATACACCTGAAGCAGCAAGATACATTTCACCATTGTTGGTGAATGACAAACCTATCAAATTATAGTTTGAAGCTGTCAACGAAGCACGAGAATCCAAAGAAATAACCCCATCATTTGTGATCAGGTCAAGCAAAGACGTTAAAGTAACTTGAAGGGCCAAGAGTGGAGATGTCAGGGAGATGTATAATCCACCACCAGATTGAACGTTTATTTTTCCAGCAAATGCCGTTACAGCATTATTGATAATGGACCATGAAGCCCCCAGGTTGACAGTGACTTCGCCAAGATTCACACTAATAGTACCACGATCAACTCTATCTTCAGTGATAACAACAGCTAAAGTGGAACTGATTATTAACCACAAGGTTAAAGCAATTCTTTTGAACAAATGCATTGTGGTTTTGCTTTTATTCGGGTATGATATTAATGAAAAATTTTGAAAGTTTTAGCTATAATTCTACACTTCGTCTTCGGTTTATATATATATATATATATATTTATTTTCAAGATGGAATTGTTAAGAAAAAAAAATAATGGGCTTCAACCAAGAAACAACCTCCAAGTTGTATGTAGTTGAGTTAAATAAATTTTAGCCAATATCGATATTGGTACTGAAACGTCGACTCTAACTCTGTAAAGATAAAAATGATGCAAAAAAAAAGTGATAATTACGAACACATAAGGCGTACAAGGTTTATGTTTGTGAATTTTATCAACTGTGCATACAGACTTTCGTGTTTTAATTTGGGAATTGGTTCTTCGAATTCATATTTCTGTATGACTAACTACTTGTGGTTGAAACCTCGTTTTCGGCTAGATTAATGACGAAAGCAACAAACATGAACTGTTTAGGGTAACAAAGAAGAAAGAACGAAAACAAAAAGAAAAAGAAAAAGAAACTAAAGCTAGATGGTCTAAATTTGATTGTAACAATTACGAGAAATAGCGGTCTAGATTTCAACATTTCATTATCCGCAAAATAAGTAGATTATACAGTATGCAGAAGTGATAATTAAGTCCAACCAAGTGAACTTTAATAAATGTTAGATTTGGTGTGTGGTGTGGATAATAAATTTTGTTTTTATTTAGAGATTTAATTAATTCAGAGACTAGAAATTATACATTGTCCTGGATAGTATCTATACAATTGTTGACCTCTCAAAAAAAAGAACTTAGTTATACTTAAATAAACTACACAAGCCCTGGGTGCTGTTCAAGGGTTTAGGGTAGTCCTAAAAAAAAATCAATGGTTGGTAACCCTTGATTGCGAAAAAAAAAGTTTCTTATTTCTCAGTCTTTCTGAGGGATGTGACATTATTATTATTATTAAACATTTTATAATTTCTTGTCATTATCTAGTTTTTTGTTAAATATTGTTTATATTTTACTAAAGCAACAACTCTTGGCAAATATTACTTGTGCAGAAATGGTACTGAGCAATAACCATGCTGCAGTGTCTAATTGAAAAAATTCTGTTGCGTCATTCATAAGTTTAGCTAGACGATTTTGTAACGGATTAATTCTGCGAATACATTTTTCCACTGCAAAAACTTATCGTTCTAAACTAATTCAAGTCTATTTTAGTTTACAGAAAAATGTGGTGGTGATGGCAGAAAGGAATTTGTTTATGCAAGTTAAAAGTTTTTTAAAAAATGAAAAAGTGTTGATCAGCAAAGAGTATAATAGCAACTACTACCCACATGGACATAAAATTCAATTGAAGTATCTTATTTCTTTCATTTGTGACACACTTTTGAAGTCAAAAAAGTTCAGAAGTAATACAAAATCAAAATGAGAAAAACTTGAAAAATCTTTATAAAATGGGATTTGATCACGTAACACCATATAGTTATGTGGCTTTCTATTGTTGTTACTACCCTCTTCAAGAAGAAAAGAACATTTTCAGTCTATAATTTGCCCAGACATAAGAAAGAAAGAATAGTTTTTAGTCAATTTAGATGAAATTCAATTCAAATGTCTCACAAACCTGGTTAAAATTTTGCTTTATTTTTCAATTGGGGGAAAAGGACACCAACAACGCTATCACAAAATTTATTTTGTTGGTTTGATGAGATCTAATTGATGAGATCTAATAGATAAAACAATAGTAAATTTAAATATGGAGTTTAGACCAGTTGCGTCTCTAAAAGATTGGTAGTTGGAAAGCGTTTGATATATCCGCTTATTTGTTTGTTTTTTTCTTAGCAATGGTAATGCCTATATTTATTAACGTGGAAGATAAATCTTCTATTTTTGACAATTACAGCCACCCTTATATGCATCGAACTTTTTTTCTTTTTTTGGTATTGGAAATAAAATATTGAACTTCGGCTATAAATGACAATAAGCCCTGACATGGTGGAAAATGGTTTCTGGAAGAAACAAAAAGCTGGACGTATAAATCCGCCTTCACAAACTTTTTGTGGCATTATCTCAAATCTTCATGTACACCACTTTTTTTTTGTGTGTAAGATATTAGTTAAAGCTTGTTTAATCTAATTTGCACCTTCCAATTTCAACTGATAGCAACTGTTGCAACAAATTCTTGGAATATTATCACAAAATTAAACTATCTCTTTAAACAAAAAACATATGAGAGAAGGAGAAAAATCAGCGTTAATGAGAAAATGAGGCGGAACCGGAGGAGAAAGAGAAACAGGGAATTGAGAGATAATCGATTAGTGGGGTTTTAGTGATATTTTAGTTTTCACTTTATATTATGTATCAACACTAAAGCATTTATGAATTATGAATATTCTTCCTAGTGCTATCATTACGTGTCTCCGCGTGCTAAAAGAGTCCAGCCTACCACCCGTCTTTGGGGGATACACTTGCTTGCTTATGTTGTGATGCCAATTTAAAAGAATTCCCCATAAGAATCTCGACATTAAAGATCTATAGTAATGAGACCATCAAACTGCTTTCATTATGTTGAATTGTTAAAACTATATTGCAAACAATATAACAACAAAATGTTTTCCGTTACAACCAATATCTTAGGATTTACATTATTAAAAGAAAAAATTTATTGCTTTGGTACATTGACGAATTAAAATTAAATCCTCACTACTCTAAAATGAATATAGACTTGTTTGTTGTTTTTCTGCATTAAACGAAAAAGAAACAGTCTTGAAGTTCTCAAATATCAAGTTTTTAGATAATAGTCAAAAATATCATATCATTGCTGTGAAAAAACACGAATTTGTAATCTCTGACTGCTGCCTATTGTCATTAGTATACTATATAGACTAAAAAAAGACAAGAAAAAGAATAAATAAAGATCATTGGCAAAAAATAAACTTTTAGAATTGGTTTATTGCTTGTTTAGTCTTTGTAATGCAAATACTAAAAAGTTAAAAAGCTCACTAATTAAAATAAAGCAGAAAATGATTACAACCTTTGCCACAGTGTGTAATTTGAGTCCATTGTTTTTATATTACTTTTGTTGTTGGGTCTATTTGTAATTGCTAATTTCAACTATAGTTGGTTTAAAACTAATCAGATAATACTAATGATGTTTGCTAGTTTCCTCTTTTCTTGTAAATGTTGAGGAATTGTTGGGTTATAAAAAGCAATTTTTGTACTATTAATAATAGATTAGAGTTAGCATTTGAGGAAATTTTCAAAGTTTTCGATTTAAAGGCAAAAATGGAAAAGAGAAATTGTTCAAGAAATAATCTTCTATTAGGAATTTGCGGAAAAGCAAGTATTATATCCCATCATACACTAGGATACGCAAACAAGCATATTGCAAAAATTTGAACAAAAAGATTTACAAACAACACTTGCAAGTATTAATATGAAAACTTTTAGGTAATGTGCTGAAATAACCATGATGATGTTAATAATGTTGATGTTGTATTGTGATGATTAGGCAATGCTGAATAGCGTGTATTTGCTCTAGTGTGGTATCTAGAAAGCCTATAGAAGTAGTCGACGACAAGGGCGTCTAGGAGGGTATTTATTTATACCCGAGTCTCAGTGTGGTGGCAATAGTCCGACTACGGAAGAGTAGTTTCCACTGAATAGGATTGATATAGTACGTACTACCTTACATGTTTGGTCTGTTAAATTATTATTTTTTCGGGAATAAAGCAAAAGAAGAAAAAAAGAAATTCTTTTAATCCCTTCTTGCATATTACACACAAAAGTATCACAAACCAGGGTTTAGTTTTGAAATTCACTAAATTTAGTTTACCACTAAACTCTTGGTGTGTATAGCTATTATTAGAGGTTTAATCACCAATGAACGCAATGAACACAGTAAATCATTCTTATTGGATATTCTTCGTATAAGATTGTTATTACCATTTTTTTTTCTTGTCTTTTAATCGGTCAAGCAATTGTTTGCCTTTTTTTTTCTTTTTCTTTTTTTGATTTCATTCTGATGAAATAGGGTGAATCACACGAGGTTGATATATAGTTAGTATAGCAATAATAAGAATTTATGCCCAGTCGATTAAAACAAATACGAAGAAGATATTCAATTATTTAATGTTTCGTTAAGAGATCACTAAAATTAATCAACGATAGATATTTAATTGCATAAAAATAAAGAACTATGGATATGATTATCAAACTATTGAAGTTGAGTATAAACAAAATAGAAAGACCGAAAATAGTAGTATAGTTATTTGTAACATCATTATTGAAAGAATAATGATACCGAAATTCAAAAAAAATAAACAGAAGGTGAAGAAAGGCTAGAAATCTAGCAAAACAAGACAAAACAAAACAACTTCAAGTAACAATTCTAAACAGCCCTTTTACATGAATAATGCAAACATTGTAGCAAATCCACTAATCATGAATGTCATACCAATTGATAATTTAGAAGATCCATTAGCATTTGGAATCACTTCACCAGGAGTACCAGAAGAAGAAGAAGAAGAAGGTGAACTTGATTCATTAGCAATAGGATACGTTGATGGTACTGATGCCACGGAAATTAAAGTAGTACTTGAAGCTGTCACAGTAGAAATATCACCACTTGCTTTAGAATCAGCTGCAGAAACACCACTGTTGTTAGTGTTGTTATTGTTGTTATTGTTGTTATTGTTGTTATTGTTGTTATTGTTGTTGTTGTTGTTGTCAGGACCAGTACCAGTACCAGTAGTTGTAGTTGTAGCTGTATTAACACCAGTATCATTAGAAGCGGTAGATGTAGCAGTATTATCAGATGTAGCGATATTAGCAGTATTAGATTGAGTATTAACATCACCAGTATTTGGTGTACTATTGGTAACACCAGAAGATTGGACAACACTAGAAGAAGGAGAACCAGAAGGAGAACCAGAACCAGAAGAAGTAGAGTCGGTTTGGGAACTGGCAATGGTATCTGGTGATGTTCCAGTTGTCAAAGAAGATACTTGAGATGAATCACCAGATAATGGGGTTGATGAAGATGAAGCTGTTTCTGAAGTGATGGAATCAGTAGAAGCGTCTGAACTGGAAGTAACCGATGAATTATCATTACCACTAGAGGTAGTATCAGAAGTAGTAGCAGTAATACTATCCGTTTCACTTGATTCAGTAACACTTGATTCAGTTTCACTTGATTCACTAGTTCCAGTAGACTGAGAAGTCTCAGATGCCCCTGAAGTTTCAGATGATTCAGATGAATTTATTGTTTCTGAAGCTTCAGAAGTTGTAGCAGATCCAGTAGTTTCAGATTCTGTAGAAGATCCATTTGTTTCAGATGCATTTGATGAGGTGTTTGAAGTTTCACTGGATTCAGTTGTTGTTGTTGAAGCTGAAGATTCTTCACCACTTGTTGATGACAATGAAGCTGAATCAGTACTGGCAGTACTGGTAGTAGAAGAAACAACAGAACTACTAGAAGAAGAGCCATCATCTGGTGCATTAGGAACTGGTTTACATTCAACATTACAAGCCGAAGGTAATGATTTTTGACTTGGAACAGGACCAGAATAAGAAACAGCACCATTATTAACTGATGGGATACCTTCACTATTATCAGTGACAATACTAAACAATTTAGAATCATAACCAGGACCAATATTAAATTTTTGTCCAAACAAACCACTTGATAAAGATAAAACACCAGAATCGGAATCATAACTATAAGCTTGACCACCATTACCACTTCTTAATGGCAAAGTTAAACCGATTTTATTACCATTACCAAATCCGAAAACATTGATAACTTGAGTATTAAATCCAACGGCTTGAGTTATGATTGAAGATTTGTCATCAGCCAAAAAATAATTTTGTTCAGTAGAAACTGATTGCGGATCAAGAACATTTGAAATATAAACACTAGCATTTTTTTTAGCAGTAACACAACCTGATCCATCAATTTTACTAGTTTGTTGATATACTTGATTAGTTAAACAAATTTGTCCTTTATTAGTAATAGTTTGACCAATGACTCCAAATTTAATCGAACCAGAACTTCTTTCATTTTGATAAGCAACAATTAATCCATTATTATTCCAACTTTTACCAGTAAGTCCCATAGTCATAGAAATGGCTCCTGAAGCAGCAAGATAAAATTCTCCATTATTTTCAAATGAACCACCAACTAAATTAAATTGAGAAGAACCTTGAGTTGAAGTACGAGCATCTAAAGAAACAATCCCATCATTAGTAATAGAAGCAGATCCAGAATTTAAAAGAACTAAAAGTGGTAAATTCAGAATTGTCAGGGAAATATATAATCCAGCATTAGATTTAATATCTAAATTACCAATAAATGTTGAGATTGAATTATCAATGATTGACCAATAAGCACCGGAATCAATGGTGATATCACCAATACTGGTGGTAATTGTACCGTGATCAACTCTATTTTGAGTGATTTCAATGGCAGAAATTGAAGTACTGAACAATAATGTGGAAAGAATGGATAAAGTGAATAACATTATTGCAAAACCCTTGGGGAACTTTTCTTTCTCTTTTGGTGATAATTCAAAAAAAGAAGAAGAAATATAAATTTAGGGAATTTTCTTTGATTATTTATAGACTTTGTAAAAGGGTAGATAAAATAATTATTGATAAATTGTTGAACTTCTGGCTTTCCCCAACCCCCACCACCACCACCAACCACCAACCACTTACCACTTACCACCACAATTGTTGTTATTGTAAGAAATTAGTCTTTGACAAATTGAATTGTTGGACTGTGAAGATAACCAATGAAAGTATATTTAGTTTTATTGTTGTTGTTGACAAATACTAAATAGGAAACTACGTGTTTGTGATGAATGGTAACAACAGGAAAAGGCTGCAAAAATAGCTACTTTTTTAAATCTAAAATTGTAGTTCATTGTATTGTTTTTTTTTTTGCAATTCTATTCTTCTATATTTTGTTTAATTATTTAAAATATTAAAGTGAATTGTATTACGACAATAGCGAGAGTAGTACTTCTTTAGTAAATTTCATTTAAATATTTGAATAAATCAATAATAGGTATTGTATTATCATCTGAATAAGTAGAAAAACAGAACGAAAAAGGAAAAAATCAAAAAAAAAAGAATTGACTAATTTTCATGAATCGTAACCCATTACTATCATTTCTCCAACTTAGGCTTAAACTTAGGCTTAAACTTAGACTTAAACTCGAGGTTTTGATATACTTTTTCAAAAATTCATTATTGTTCTCTCTAATTTTTTTTTTTTTACTTAGAATTGAA
>OKKB01000077.1_pt1 | contig 67146 bp, 32 predicted proteins | sample 1613931 | NCBI WGS metagenome assembly OKKB01 (sample SAMN04436893, study PRJEB24849) | human gut metagenome | biome: human gut; feature: NICU; material: stool | host: Homo sapiens | place: USA: Saint Louis, MO | collected 2012-02-08
ACATTCGATTTCCATAACGAATAAACTAACAAATAATATATATTCTTAACAATAAACTAACTAATATCGAAAAGAAAACGAAACGGATAAATATATGGGTATTAAATATATGAATCTAAAAGAAACAACAAAATTAAGAGAATTTGAATTTGAATGTAAATGTGAACCTAAATATCAAATATCCAAACATAAAAAAAAACTCTTAAACCGAAATTAAACAAAAAAATATGAACCAAAAATAGTGTTAAATTATCACCACCATATGGTACATAAAGGTGATGGTGATAATCAACAGTAATTGGAACGAAGAAAAATAACAGGTATCAAAAAATTCAGTAATAAAAATTAAAGACAATCAATGAACAATTGATTTTATTCAAACAAGGACCCCAAAAATATTAGTCTCACATAAAGTAGACTAATGCAGCCACTGCTAAACCGTAGTATGGTTTTTTAAGTGCAGAGCCAGATCCTTCAAAAGTGGAAACTTGAGCTGGTGGTACAGAAGTCTCACTAGAACTTGCTATTGTACTTGTAGTAACAGATGAAACTGGGATTGAAAGAACACTGGAAGAAGCTTCAACTTCAGGACCATTGGTAGGAACTGATGGGCTGGTTTCAGTTTGTTGTCCTTCTGGAACACATCCACCTTCGGGACAGCTAGCGACAATTGAAGTTGAGTGAGCAGTAACTGTAGAAAATTCGCCACTTGCAGTAACAACTTGCAGAGTACTAAGTACTGAAACTGGTTGAGTAGTAACTGGAGTAGCTTCAGTGCCTGGAGTACCTGGTGCAGCTGGAGTAGTTTCAGTACCTGGGATAACTGGTTGAGATTCCACTGGAGTACCTGGAGCAGCTGGTGTGGACGTGTTAGGAACTGGAATAGTTATACTGGATGTAATAGGACAGTAAGTAGTATAAATTGTTTCTTCAGATGAGATGGTAACAACTCCAGTGGTAACTGATGAAACCGAACACTTATCCTCATAACACGAACTTACTGTTATAACAGTTGTACTTGGAACAATTACTGTAGACTCAACTGGTGTACTTGAAGCTGTCTCAGTGGATGCAGTACTTTCAGTAGCTGGAGTGGTTTCAGTACTTGTAGTACATGGGGTAGATTCAGTAGCTGGTGTAGACTCGGTAGCTGGAGTAGATTCAGTAGCTGGAGTGGACTCAGTAGCAGGAGTAGACTCGGTAGCTGGAGTAGACTCAGTAGCAGGAGTACTTTCAGTACTTGTAGTACATGGGGTAGATTCAGTAGCTGGAGTAGATTCAGTAGCTGGAGTGGACTCAGTAGCTGGAGTACTTTCAGTAGCTGGTGTAGATTCAGTAGCTGGAGTGGACTCAGTAGCTGGTGTAGATTCAGTAGCTGGAGTAGATTCAGTAGCTGGAGTTGTTTCAGTACTTGTAGTACATGGGGTAGACTCAATAGCTGGTGTAGATTCAGTAGCCGGTGTAGACTCAGTAGCTGGAGTTGATGTCAATGGACAATAAGTAGTGTATTCAGTAATAACATCATTGGTAGTGACGGTGATGATAGTGACACCCGTAGTTACTGCTGTATGAGAACAAGAACCGCCATCACATTTGGTGACAGTTATAACTGTGGTAGTATAAGCAGTGTCAGTCGTGTAGGAGGTAGATTCAACAACGTCTTTTGTATACCCGGTGGTGGTCCCTGTTGGTTGAATTGGAGTGGTACAATCAGTGCTAGTAATGGGCTTGACCTTGGAGTAGGTTTTGCTTTTATAACCTTTCTTGTAATCATCCCCACAGTCATCTTGATAGCCACCTTTGCCTTTGTATTGGCCTGGGTAGGAATTTGAATTTTGTTTGTTCAGAAAATCAGGAATCCAAAAACCTGATGCAACGGATATAGCACCAGCTAATGGTAAAATTTGAGAAACTTTCATTTTTTTTTCGCACTCTCTTTTTCTATACCGGAAAAATCTCTTTGTCAATAATCGATAACGTTGTGAGTGTCTCTCAGTGGTTAGTGTGTAAAAAAAGCAAGCGAATGTGATAGATGGTCGTGTATAGAATTAATACAATGAGGTGAAAAAAAAAAAATAAAGGACAAACTTAATAAAAGGGTTCTATCTTCTCTTCCCTTATTTTTTTTTGCAACTGAAGAGATCTTGAAGGGATATTTATATTCTTTTCAAAATATTTGAAAAAATTGACGATCTTAGTCAGCGCAGAGAGTTGGTGCTGTTGTCATAGTCTTTTGAAAAAATGAAGCACAGTTAATAAAGTGATACTTCTAAAAATAATTTATGTTTCAGTAATACATTTGATAATGTCACCATTAATCCCATACAGTTTTGATAAATAAGACACAGCTGCATGCCGAGTATTATTTTTTTGACAATGAAAAGTTTTCTGCATAATTTGTTTATGTTTTTTTTTTTCATATTTGGGAAACTTCATTTCTTGACAATGTAAATTTCCAATTTAGTTGGGGCGGTATTTTGCATCCCTTATACCAGAACAACCCTCTACAAGTTGGACTTCCTTTTGAAGCAAAATATACAACAGGGTTTTGTTTTTCTTGTGGGAGGGATTGTGCAGATTCGAGGTTTGACTGTGTATCAAGCTGCCTCCAGATTGATTACATGTATTGACAATCACCGTTGACATCAAGATATCTCCATTCTGCTATCCTGCATCACCATAATTGGAGAACAAGTGTGTAAAATGTAGAGCCTATAGAAATGGAAAAAGCTGAGAGCTGCAATTGTGTGACTAATCAGGGTGTAAATTTCATTTCGTTCCGAGTCTCTCTTCACAGAGTACTAAAAGGTATTTTTAAAATATAATTTTCATTTTGTTCCACATTATGTGAATAGTTCTTGCGTGCTCTTCATGAAATAGGAGTCAATAATGAGGTAAGTTCGTAATTCAATTCTTGGAGACTACTCGCCAAAAGTTGTACAATGAATTGCACATGCAGTATTAACTACGAATATACTTACGGATTTATGTGACGGAGGGAGGGTCTATTTCAAAATGAAATTTCTTTTGGGTATTTTATTTATATTTTCGGCAAGAAAGGAAGGGTTAAAGGTCTGCATATGGAAGTTTTAGGAATATTTGAGGCAGGATGTTGCATATTTCGCTTGAACTTCCCTCGCCTGCAAATCTTCGATGCGGTATCAATTGAATTTACTAACCCTGAACACTGGAATTAAGGAAAGAAATAGAATCCTTCACTTAGATTTTCGTTCTTGGAAAAACTGCAACATTTCGCGAGCAATTTTGAAAAAATTTAAAATACAAAATAAGACAAATCTAGCTAATTAATTGACTTGTTATTTCATCAATAACAGTCTTTCTTATTTTTATGCCGCATTAATAATAGGGTTTTGTTGGTTGCATCTTTTATTATTAGCTGCATCAAATCTTAAATTTCAAAGTTAACAAAAAAAAAAAGAGAAAAAGAAGGAAGGCTGAATAATCTACTGAAACAATCAGAGTTATTTTTGTTTTTTTCATCTTTTTGAGTGAAATAGGAATAGATACTCTTGTTCAGCATCATTCTATCATGCAACAGCAATATTAGGAGTCTTATCATCTTGCTATTTTATTTTGAAACCAATGAGTCAACACTCCAAAACAAACGTTTTGGTTTCATGTGTCATCTTATTGTTTTTCAATTGCTTATCTTTCTATTATTTGTGTTTGTGTTTCTGTTTGTGAATTTGGTTTTATTGCTCTTTCAGTAAGTTAGACGACGAAACTATTGCGATAGTTCCGGTTGTTGTTGTTGCTGTGGGTGAGTCTTTTAGTAGGTCACACAATACTACTCAAGACAATCGTCTTTGTGATGAAAGAAAGAAACTTCAGATGTAGTACAAATTTACTAAATGTCTCAAAGTCTTCTTCTTCTCGTGGCGTAACCTGACGAAATCATGAAATTGTGAATTCGAAAAAGATTCTACTTTACTGCTCCAGGATGAATTGTAAACACCATCGGAGAATAATGGATCATTGAAAGTTTTCACATAGAACTAAGATTCAGTAGTTATGGCCAACAAAATGGATATTGGTCATTTTGCCGATATTATTTGCCTATTAGCAAAATATACTTGCAGAAAAAGCATGTAATTAATTCTGAAAACTATTTGCAGCGCGAAGAAAAGAATATTTGGTAAATTAGTTTGTGAATTATTCGCTATATATTCAAAATTGGTGTTTATGTGTATAAACTTGGCTATTAGTGGTTATGTAAATTAGAACATTTTTTGAGAAAATATGTAAAGGCGATGTTCTTTAAGATTCTTTCACATTAAATACAAAGATGGTGTTATGATCATTCATATAGGTCTTGTACAGTGTCTAGCTTCTTGATGAAGTGAAAAATTATCTACCAAGTGTTTTAGCTAATCTACACCAAGAAGTTAGACATGTGTTTATTTGTGATAGAAACGAGTGAAATGTGATTAGTTGACGACTTGTTTAGTGGCTACTAAAGTTTAAACGAGATAAATAGGGTGTTCATTAATTAATTAATTAATTAGTGCGTATGCATCTCATAAATGGTAAACAATCAGCAAATAGGACAATTTCTTCGTTCACATTTTATGCAATGTGTGTGTAGAATCCAGCATATGATCATACCAAGAAACACCCCATACAAATATATCCAAATAACCTTAGACGAAGTTTACTAGATTATAAAATACCGTTATCAATTACTGATACTGTTTACGATTTATATTGGTTATAGTTCCATTCACTTGAATGTGGAGTCTAGATCTCGAATTAGATTTGGAGAATAGGAAATTCTTACTGCCACACTACAAGGTAATTTTTTCTTAGTTAAGACGATTTGAGGTGTACTCTCTGAAAGTCAGAAAATTGGTCCACAACAATATACACTTTATCATTCTAAATATTGGTTTTTGATTATGTCCTGTGTACATAAATTTACTGTTTATATTAAATGGAATAGCGCTGATCTTGTGGTTGAGGCCACTGCCAAAAAAATGTTTACGCAAGTTTAATTGCAAAATTCCAACAAAAAGTCTACTCAATTTGATGAAAGCAAGAATAAAAAACATTTTTCAGATATAAATATTACAAAAAGAAGTTTTTTCTATATACATTAATTTTCTTTTCTATTATAGATGCTGTTTCGGTAAATCATGGTTATGGGGTAAACAAGGACATCTATCGCAAGTTGTTGATTATCAATTGATTGCAAAATTTATTAGTATGTATTCTCTTTTTTGTAAGCACGGACACGCACTCTTTAGAACACGAAAGAAAAAAACATTAAATCGGGAAAAAAAAAAAATTTCATATTCTTGATGGTCAAAGACGTAACTATTGTTTCATACAGCTACACCTTCATTAAAGATGTCTGTTCAAATATTTAACGATCAAGCTACTGAGGAAAGGGCTGAAAATGCCCGTATGTCTGCATTTATTGGTGCTATTGCTGTAGGTGATTTAGTCAAATCAACTTTAGGACCTAAAGGAATGGACAAATTGTTACAAAGCTCAAGCAATGCTGACCATGCATTAGTCACTAATGATGGAGCCACTATTCTCAAATCCATTCCTTTTGATAATCCAGCTGCCAAAGTTTTAGTTAATATATCCAAAGTGCAAGACGATGAAGTTGGAGATGGTACTACTTCCGTCACAGTTTTAAGCGCTGAGTTGTTAAGAGAAGCTGAAAAGTTGATTGATCAGAAAATTCATCCACAAACCATTATAGAAGGGTTTAGAATTGCATGTAATGTGGCTATCCAAGCTTTGAACAAAGCAGCTGTCAACAATGGCGACAACCCAACTTTATTTAGAAACGATTTATTAAATATAGCCCAAACCACTTTGTCATCGAAGATTTTGTCACAAGATAAGCTATTATTTTCCAATTTGGCCGTGGATGCTATTTTAAGATTAAAAGGATCTACCAATTTAAACCATATTCAAATTATTAAAAAAGTCGGTGGCAAATTATCCGATTCTTACTTGGACCAAGGGTTTATATTGGAAAAGAAATTTGGTATTGGTCAACCGAAAAAAATCACCGATGCTAAAATCCTTATTGCTAATACTTCCATGGACACCGATAAGGTGAAGATTTTTGGTGCTAAATTCAAAGTTGATTCCACATCAAAATTGGCCGAATTAGAAAAAGCCGAAAAATTGAAAATGAAAAATAAAGTTGACAAAATAGCCAAGTTTGGCATTAATGTGTTTATCAATCGTCAATTAATTTATGACTACCCAGAACAATTATTCACTGATGCCAAGATTAACTCCATAGAACACGCTGATTTTGATGGGGTTGAAAGATTAGCATTAGTCACTGGTGGAGAAGTGGTGAGTACTTTTGATAGCCCAGACAATGTTAAATTGGGACATTGTGAGTCAATTGAAGAAATTATAATTGGCGAAGACACCTTCCTCAAGTTCTCTGGAGTTGCTGCTGGTGAAGCATGTACCATAGTGTTACGTGGTGCTACCGAGCAAGTTTTGGATGAAGCTGAAAGATCGTTGCACGATGCATTATCGGTATTGTCACAAACTACTAGGGAAACCAAAACTGTGTTGGGAGGAGGATGTTCTGAGATGTTAATGGCTAAAGCTGTTGATCAAGCAGCTGCAAACGAAACAGGAAAGAGTGCTTTGGCCATAGAAGCCTTCAGTAGAGCTTTGAGACAATTGCCAACTATTTTAGCCGATAATGCTGGTTATGACTCAAGTGATTTGGTTACTAAATTGAGGTCAGCCATATATAATGGTATGTCTACTTCTGGGTTAGATTTGAATCATGGTATTGTTGCTGATATGAGAGAAATGGGAATTGTCGAATCGTACAAATTAAAGAAAGCTGTGGTATCATCAGCGGCTGAGGCAGCCGAAGTGTTATTACGAGTTGATAACATCATTCGAGCAAAACCCAGAACTGCCGATAGAAATCATTAGTGTATTTATGAACGCCATTTGCAAAAAAGAAAAATTGGTTTCATTAGCTTACTATATATTATGCTGATGACTGTGATGATATAGATTGATTAATACAACTTTGATTTTAAATACAAATAATACATGTATTCGCAAATTATTTGGTTTCTGCTCTTTTACACTACTTTGTAGGAGGGAACCATTTTTTAGTCGCTCGCTTGTATTTACCTGTTTGAGCCCCCACTCCATGCCGTCAAAAAGTTTGGTCCCTCCTCCCCCCAAAAAAAGAAAGACCACAAACCAACGAAAAGGCTTTACATATTATTGCTTAGATGAAAGTTTATTGACTGTACTCAAAAAAATTAGGCATATTACAATTTTAACAAAGTGTAATTTTAGTACAAGTGTGATAGAAAACAAGTTTCTCTTTTTTCTCTGATTTATTTTTGTGCTGGTAGCAAAACTAAATTTACCAATCATGGCAACTCTATTAGTTATCCACAACAATATTGTTTTATTCTACTAATAACACTCACATATCCACACTAACAACTCAATTCTTCTTTGCTTCATCGTGTTTATTGACACACGGTAACTTCCAATTATAAAAGTAGTTTAAAATTTCATAATTCTGGTGCTTATACCTTTTTCCCCAAATTTTTTTTACCAGACAGACAAACAGAACATTTTCTACAGAGATTTTTTTTTCTTTCTTTTTTTTTTTCTTCTTCTTTTCTTTCCTCTCTCTGTCCTTTTACCAATTAGCAGCAATAAATTTTCTTTTATTTTTTCTTTTTTTCAATTTTCTAACTTTCTTTTTATATTCAACAACTAGTCTTATTCATTTAACAACTATTCATTATACTCCCCTCCCCCCTTCAAGCACATACTAGCATACTCTATCAAATGGCATCTGAGACTCTTTCAACAACAGATATCAATGATAATAGTGCTAACAATGATGTTGAACAAGACATCACATCTACCACCACCACCACCACCAACAATAACAGCGTGAACATACCGGCTAAACCAAACGACTATGAGGCATTGTTCAAAAAACTTGACATTGAAAAAACTGGTGAAATCACATTTTTAGATTTTAAACGAGCTTTGAAAAAATTCAATCATCCAATAAACGAAAGTCCTGAATTGTTATTAAAAGTTTTCAACTCATTCGACTCCAATCACGATAAAAAGATTGATTTCAAAGATTTCAAAGAATACTTGAAAACCACAGATGATCAAATTTTAAAGGGGTTCAATCAACTCGATCAAGATAACGATGGAAGATTAAACAAGTCTGATTTTATTCGTTATTTAAAGGAAAGTTTACATGTGAAACCAAGTGTTGCCAATATTGATTTGTTATTTAAACAGCTTGATTCTAATGAAGATGGGTATATCAATTACGACGAATTCAGAGAATTTCTTTTGTTAGTACCTCGTTTACAAGGGTCAAGAATCAAAACAGCATTTACATTTTTATTTGAAGAATATGATATCAATTCTGACGGGGATGTGACTTTGATCAATCAATTTTTGGATGGATTCAAATTTTTCTTGGCCGGAGGATTGGCTGGTGTGGTATCGAGAACTTGTACGGCACCTTTTGATCGAATCAAAGTGTTTTTGATTGCTCGTACCGATTTATCATCAACAATTTTACATTCTAAACAAGAAATTGCTCGTCAAATAGCACTGGGGGCTGAAACTCATGTAATTGAAGCATTGAGAAAAAAATTAGCACATGCAGAAATGGAACAGGCAGCAGAACTACTAGCAGAAGAAGCCAAAACCACCAAGAGCGCCGCTGCAGCAAGAACAGCAGCATCTGGTGTAACAACTGCATCAGCTCAAAATGCAAAGACCATTAGATCACCCATAGTTCAAGCAGTAAGAACACTTTGGAAACAAGGAGGAATTAAAGCATTTTACGTTGGTAATGGATTAAATGTAATGAAAGTGTTTCCTGAATCAGCAATGAAATTTGGCTCTTTTGAAGCTGCCAAACGATTTTTTGCTCGAATTGAAGGTGTTAATGACACCACCAAAATCTCCAAAATCTCTACATATTTAGCCGGGGGATTCGGTGGGGTGGTTGCTCAATTGACAGTTTATCCCATCGATACTTTAAAGTTCAGATTGCAATGCTCCAACCTAGATCATCCTCTAAATGCTATTCTGACAGCCAAAGAAATGTTGAAAGATGGTGGAGTCAAAATATTTTATCGAGGGATTGGTGTTGGTCTTGCTGGGATGTTCCCTTATGCAGCATTGGATCTTGGAACCTTTTCCACTATCAAAAAATTATTAGTGAAAAAATATGGCAATAAAGATGATCAGCTGCTACCCACGTATTTGACTTTGAGTCTTGGTGCGTTTTCAGGGTCGTTTGCCGCAACCATTGTCTACCCAGTGAACTTGTTGAGAACAAGACTTCAGTCACAGGGAACTTATGCCCATCCATTTAGATACGAGGGGTTCTATGATGTTTTCTCTAAAACGGTTGCTCGTGAAGGTTATTCTGGGTTATGGAAAGGATTGGTCCCGAACTTAGCCAAGGTTGCTCCAGCAGTGTCGATTAGTTATTTTGTTTATGAATCATTAATTAGACGCTTTTAATCAGGGCACAACCCAGGGCAAAGTAATGTTTGCACTGTTATATAGGCCGAGACAATTATAAATAGAGAAAAAAAAGGAGAAGAGAAAACAAACCTTAGAAACAATTTGATAGTATAATATACATTAATGCATGTACACACACACTATACCTAGTTTGCTAATACTAATTTTGAACTAGTGTTGCTTGCTTTTTGAGTTTACTATGGCCCTCATCATCATTGGATTCATCCTCTAGTTGTCTCTTGTTATTTGCTTGAGGAATTGATTTAATCAATTCATTTTCTCCAGCCATTTTCAAAAGGGCGGTGTTTTGTTTGACACCATCAACTTTTCTAAAATATGGTTGACACCTCCAATACGGTACAGTTTTATAGTGACCACCCCAATCTTCAATAGGTCCATTGGTAATGACATCTAGCTTTTCAATGTCAGGGTTGTTGCTATAGATTTCTTGAACCAATGATTCAATTTTGACAACAATCAGTTCCCATTGATCCAAAGGACCATTAACATTTGCTTTTCCAATAATAGGACGTAACTCTTTATGGACTTCTAGGAATGCATGAAGTAATTTGAAAAAATGTGATTTCATGGCGTGTCTTGACGCAAGACTATCATAATTCTCTTTGACAATTTCAAAATATTCTCGAAGGATTTTATCTACTCGAGGAAATTGTTTATCCTTGTTATCATCCAACGTCCAAAATACACCTGGGTTATATAGGTTTCCTTCAGCGGACATCACGGCATCACATGCAGTTTCTGATTGGCACCGTTGTATATCCGATGGGTACAAGATATTGCCGTTGCTGAAAAACACTTGATCTTGTGGTAAATTATCACGCAAGTATTTCAAAATTTTCCAATTGGCCAATCCTGTAGCTTGACCTTTCATTTCTCTGGTTCTGCCATGTACAGTAATAAATTGAGCACCAGCATCTAACACCATTTTAGCATACTTTAACGATTTCTCATAATCATCATAAATACGAATCTTTGCTGTCACAGGGATAGACAAATTGTCGTGTAAGTTTTTAATCAATTTATAAACTAAATCCCAATCATCCATTAAGAATGCACCATACTTCCCCTTTCTAGCAATCCCTTGAGGACATCCCAAATTTAAATCTATAGCATCACATTCATTTTCAATCAATTTTGCCGCCTGTAATAAATAGTCTGGATCATTAGCACAAAACTGTACAATCAAAGGTCGATCTAAATCTTTATTCCCATCCAAATTAGTGGTCCACATGGAATTACGATACTTTTCTTGTGTAGCAAATAGTTTGGCATGGAACATTGGCGTATAGCATAATTGAGCACCATAACGACGAGATAATATTCTCCATGCCAATTCAGATTGGTCAACCATGGGAGCAACAATAGTTTTTGGTTGACCTATTGCATTGTATAACTGGCGCCCTGTTAATTTCGTTTTCACGAAGGCTGAATCGGTGGCTACACTTGTGGAAACCAGTGTTGTTGTAGATGTTGCTTTGGTAGTAGTCATGACCTTAGATACTTTTAGTAGATTGCTAATAGTTTGACTATTAACACTTTTCATAAATAAATTTTAAGAGAATAATGGTCTGTAAGTACAATTAGAAAGTGTTCCAGTTCACTTTTTCACAATACAAGATTTTTTTTTTTGCGCGATGGAGATGATGATTTCTTTTTTTCTTTTTGGTTCATTAAATTAATATACGGATTAATAATTATAAAAGTCTAATTCAATATAAATAAAATATAATAAATCTATTCTTCTAAAAGTTCAATTAATTTTGTTAATGAACCGATGTAGTATCTCGGAACCAAGCTTTGGCCCTGTTTGGTTTCACGTGCAATGTTTACAGTGTTGGTTAATTCTTCCTTGTCAGTGACACCCGACAACACCAACAAGGTTCCACTACCGTTATCACCTCCCAATTGAGCTTCATTACCAAATTTGATATCAGAATACAAAGTATCACCAATCATGATTGTTTTCAGTTTGTCGTACCCAGTATTTGCCAAAATGGTTTCCGCCAAAGTGGTATCAGGTTTGCCGACATTAACATAATCTCGCTGCGAACTATACGCCATATACTCGACCATACTTCCACCAGCAGGTAAAGTCAATCCATTTGATCCAGGGTAGTTACGGTCTCCATTGGTTCCAATAAAAGGTAATGTTTTGTCATTGTGCATCAAGTATTGTAGAGTAGTGGCAATTCTCATATAATTGAAATTTAAAGTTGATCCAGCGATAACTGCTCTTACTTCAGGGTCGATAATTAATAATGGATTCTTGTCAGACCAACTTTGATTCAATAGTTCATTACTGCCACCCAATGGAATATACCCTTCACTAAGTAGCTCGTCTTCAATACCTTCGTCTCCTAAAACCCAGATTTTCTCTCCTGGTAAAATACCCATTTTTTTCAATTGTAAGACAGCTGAATACCCTGTAGTATAGATCTGATCGATTGTGACACCATCTATACCCAAGTTTTTAAATTTTGTTACATAAGATTGACGAGACTTGGATGAGTTATTCGTGACAAATGTAAACTTTTTATTATTCTTAGTAAGAAATTGTAAAAATTGGTTGATTTTAGGTAATAATTGTTCCGATAACCAAATAACACCATCACAATCAATTAAAAAATTATCAAATTGAGATAAGATTAAATCTTGAGCTAATGCTTTGTCGTCTATATAGGTTGGAAAAAGTGTAGTCATTATTTTTGATGGTTTTATGTTGAATATCTGATTTTTATTTAATGATAAATGCAATAAATATTTGCAACTATAAGGGTGTATATGTAAATATGTATGTATATGTAGGTGTACGTCAAAGAAAATATTAGATATTTTTTGTTTAGAGATTTCATCTGTCAAAAAAAAAAAATGTGTGTTGTGGAATTAGGGCGTCAATTATTATCCATTATTACTAATTATTTACATTTAATTTTTTTGGCGATCCCTTTTTTCCGCTTATTTGTTGTCATACTATTTTAATGCTGTCAAAATATTAATCTTTTTTGACGTCAAACAACAAAGACTGGAATAACCACCACTCTCACTTTATGTTGACCAACTACCATCATCTAAAGATTGCAAAATGTTCCTTTTTATATCTATGCCATAACTTACACCTGTGGATACTGCTATTAACTTTGTTAGAGGAAAGCAAACCATTTTACCATGTTAGTCTACAAGCGCAGCTGATATTAAATGATTCAGCACTTGTCAGTTAGGTAAAAACTTTGTTGTAACAGTTGAAATTCAAAAGTTCAAGATTAACATCTCCAATAGGTTCAAAAATACATTGTGTCTCGTTATCTCTACTATCATTGTCTCTATTGCCATCACGTTTCAATCTCACCCAATTACCATAATTATTAATGTATAACAGTTGATCAACGTCAACTGTGATTTTGAAAAACAAGTCATCAACTTCAAGGTCTTGCTGTCTCTCTTCGATCAAGCTCTTTTCATGAATTTTCAACTGCTGAATATGATGAAACAAAATAGTGCTATATTGAGTATAAATTTCATCCCAATTTAAACTCTCAATATTTATAATGGCTGAATTGTCTTCATCCTTATCATGAAGCTTCAATTCGTTTATCGTCTCATTCAAATTTATAATAAACTCATGGAAATTAATGGTGTATTGTCTGACTACTGTATTGTTCGTTAAATGATAAACCAAACAATTAATACCATACAATCCATTGAATGTTTCTTGTTGTTTCTTTTGTTTTTGCCTTTGCTTTGACTGTGACTGTTTTTGATTGATTATTAGTTGGTTTATAACATTAACAATTAATTGTTCAATATAACCTTGTAATTGAGGGTTACGGTTTTTATATATGATTAAATCAAACGATTTGAATTGATCAAAAGTTAATTGTTCATAGACATGATTGTAATACAAGATTTGATTGAGCCAAACAGTAAAATATTCTTTAAATGTTAATAGAAAATTCTCAACTGTTAATGGCAAACTATGTGATTTCATAAACTTATCTGGCTTTTTGTTTTCCCTCCAAGTAGATTAACAGTAGCGTCACATCGGGAGGAAGGCAAATGGAAAATAAATCAAAGTTTGGTCTGTTCTAGATTTTATGTCGTTAGTAATATCTAAACGACATAAAATAAATGTCGCATTTCACCTAACGCGTTTTCAAATTTATAACGCGCTGCTTCAAAAAACAAACAAATACACACACCTATTAAAAAAAAAAAACCTTATTCATTTATAAATAATTTGATTCCTGATACCTATTGCACTTTCCTATATTCTACAACTACTTCTAAGAAACTCATTATATTTCATGTCGGAGACACTGCCATCGATTAAAACTATCAGTAAATTTGATATCTCCAAAATAACCTCGAGTCAAGTTATCATTGACCTAAAGGCAATCATTAAAGAATTAATCGAGAATTCAATTGACGCCCATGCCGATAAAATTGACATTATTTTCCACAATTATGGCGTTAATTCCATTCAAATTCAAGATAATGGTAATGGTATAAATGTAACCGATTTTGAAACTATTTGTCTACGTAATCACACATCAAAAATTGAAAATTTTGAAGATTTGGATCAGTTAACAACTTTGGGATTTAGAGGAGAAGCGTTAAATTCGATTTGTTCTTTAAGTAATAAATTAACAATTACAACTACCAAAGAGGATCTTTACCCTAAATGTCATGTTTTGAACTATGACAATATGGGACAATTAGTTGATCAACGTATCAAAGTTGGTGGGTTAAATTATAAACTGGGGACTTCAATTATGATTGAACAACTATTTAAGAATTTGCCAGTTCGATTGAAGAATTTCGTCAAAAATTCGAAAAAGGAATTTAGCAAGGCAATTAATTTTGTCATCAATTATCTCATCATATATCCACAAATAAAATTTACTATTTATAATGTGCTTAACAATCATAAAAAGTTAATTCTAGCAACCAAAGGTGGAGATAATACAACAATTATAGATAATTTGATTTCAATATATGGTAATAACAATAACAAAAATCTATTATCATTAGATTTGGAAATAACCGAAGATATCAAATTGGTGGGATACATCTCATCTTATTCGTTTGGGTTGGGTCGCTCTGCTCCTGATCGTCAATTTCTATATTTGAACAAGCGACCAATTGTCTTTAAGAAATTATACAAATTAATCAATGAAATCTATAAAAGCTATAATCATGTACAGTATCCAATTTACATTATTGATATAGTTATCAACCCAAATTTAGTCGATATCAATTTATTACCTGACAAAACTAATGTGTTAATCAAAGATGAAACTACAATTTTGCAAACCATTGAAACTAAACTATCGGAGTTTTTTGAAGTGCAGGATACTATGATCATTCCTAAAAATGAAAACTATCAAGTGAAAAACTCGGAAATTGAAATAGTTGAAAAAACGGACAACAAAAACATAGCTGTTCATGATGATATTGATACCAGTTATAAAACTAAAATTAACGCCACTAGATTAGAAGGTCCATCTGAGGATAAAGATGATTTGAACGGGAATGATAAACAAGAAAAAACGGGTGATCAAGACGAACAAGAACAAGAGAATGATGATGAACAACAACGACCAGAAGTCGACAACGATGTCATCAATTTGAGTGAACCGGTTAGAAAGACCGATAAGGATTCAGACAATAAAAAAGTATCCGAAATCGACAATAATGAAAATGTAGCTAACCAAATATCTACAGTGAATCAACCTTCAAATCTGCAAGGTGTTTTGTCAACGAACGAACAGAATGAGATGAGTGAGAATATTAAAATCACCACTTTTGAACCTATTCTCGAATCTGCTGAACCTCTGACAATTGAAAATAAACATATAATATTAGACGAACCTGTGGTATTGGAATCATCTCAAGAGAACAATAACAATTCAATTTTCAGCTCTCATGATATTAAATCATCTCCTCAAAACACATGTACGGCTGATACCTTAGAAATGAACAAATTATTTTGTCATCAAGAACATGATGAGGAAGAGGACAAATGCGATCATCAAGATAATCATGGGAAGAATTTCTATCCTGTCAAACATAAATTGGATGATAGTGAAGAAGAAAATATGACAGTGATTAGTATTGGGGATGAAACATTTCAACAGTATGATGAAAGACGTCCAAGTAAGAGACTTAAACGAGATATGCTTCGTAATATGTACAATAAAAAAATTGTCAATTCTTCACAGGATATTCTCAGTTCGATAAATAAAAACTTGCAATCTCCCCAAAATCAAAGCGAGTCTATCGTTATTAAAAAAGAACCAGACGAGGTTAAACCAAACTCAGTTGAAGACTTGCAGACCAATCAACAACAGCAATATGAAGAAGTTGAAAGTTATCAAATTAACAAACAAGATTTTTTAAAAATGAAGCTAATTGGACAATTCAATCTAGGATTTATCATAGTCGATTTTGATGACAATAATAATCTCTTTATTATAGATCAACATGCATCAGATGAGAAATATAATTTTGAAAAGTTAATGGCAAGTTTCAAAATAAACTATCAATTGTTAATTAAACCCATCAAATTAGAATTGAGTGTAATTGACCAAATGTTGGTTATCGATAATCAAGAGATTTTCCATAATAATGGTTTCAAATTGAAAATCAATTCCACACCGGTTGATAATGAAATCTTGCTACTAACATTACCAATTTATCAAAATATCACATTTAACTTGGATGATTTTAATGAATTATTAAACTTGGTTAGTCAACAACAAGATCAAGTAAATCCTAACTTGAAATGTTCTAAAATTAAGAAAATATTGGCAATGAAAGCTTGTCGTAGTAGTATAATGATTGGGACTTTTCTAAGTAAATCAAAAATGAGGGAAATTATTTCAAACTTGAGTACATTAGACAAACCTTGGAATTGCCCTCATGGAAGACCGACAATGAGACATTTAATTGATATAAAAAATTGGCAACCCACATCATCAGCGTCACGAACACTGCTGAATGGCTTTCCACTGACTAGTGTCGACTATGAATTATAGACAACAAAAAAAGGAAGTAACGTGAATACAGGATTTTCCTCTATAGTGATTCGCTATGTAGGTAAGCTGTTTAATTAAAGTAATTTTTATTTTATGTAGAGCGTTAGTTGGATAAAGATAGTCAATACGTATATTTCAAAGTTTTAACTCTACGGTTATACTTGCAATGCTACCATTTATCTCAGATCCTACCTGTTCCTGAAATTTGGGGTCAGCCGGAATATTTAGTTATAAATAGAACTGGAATGATCCAGAAAAAAAAAATCGAATGATTTTGACGCATCTATCTATCTTTGACGAAGGGAGCATTGACATGTAGAAATGCCGAATGAAAATATTGGTTTAATAATACAATAATCGCACATGCAAATGAGAGAATAGTTTTGTAATAGTTGCTACCTACTATTTTTAGTAATAGGAGAGAAAGTTGGCCAGTAGAGTGCTTTTGTGTCATGTGTCTAATTTGATGATGAGGAGGCATAGACACATACAAACACAACAACGAGAGAGGGGTTGTTGCTGCTTTTCTGTATTCCCTGCACCCTAAATTTCATATATCATTCTTCTTTGAGTACTTGTTAAATTCAAGTCCAGTCCTTTCACAGCAGATTCAATATAATGATTGTGATAATTAGTGTAGATTGCTGGGCTATTTTCCAACTTCACATCGTCACGCTTGGATAAAATAAAAATAACTTCTATTTTTAGCACATTCAATAGATTCACGAGAAACACGAGAGAAACCAATACCCAACAAAAACACAAAAAATGAACAATTGTGACAGCAGCTGACAGCAGCTGACAGGATTGAAAACGTCAAATGAAAAAACCCTAGTAAAAATTTCTTGTCCTTTTTTCCACGAGAAGAAAAAAAAAAATACACCAATTACGGAAAAACAAGAAAATGCTGAAGTTACTTTTTCTTGTCACTTGACACCTCAAAGATCCTTTATGCCGATCGTAAGTACTGTTACTTAAACCCTTTATTCACTGACTTCCATTTATTTCAAAGTACCAGTAAAAGCCATTCCAGTTATTAGTAGTAGTAGGAATTTGAGAGGGGATTCAAACCTACCTAAATATTTAGAATAATAAAAAAGAAAGAGTCTAGAAATACAGAAAGAACTAGAGGAGTAACATTTAGGTTATGAGCAAGTATACTTGGACTGGAAAAATTACCAACTTTGACGGAAAAAATATGAAAAAAATAGCTCAAGTAAAGAATAACAATAAAACGGCTAGGTTACTGTAAATTTGCAAATACACGTACTCTAAGGGATCAACTCAACACTCGGAGACCAATAATCTATTTTTAAATTTTCCATAGTTTCTCCAAACCTGTTTTATTTACAACCATAAGTATCAGTCGATATTGACTGGGAATGGACAAGAAAAAAAAAAAGAAAGTACAAACGAGATACTAATCGAAAAGCCCCGTTGGGGTAAGATTGAATCTGTTTTCATTTGCAAACTACATACATGAAACAACCTCACGGCTTTTGATTATAACTGTTTATTTACGAAAAGTTAAATTCTTCAAAGTTTATCGAGTAATTTTCTTCATTTTGACTCTTTGCCAATTTGAATAATCAACACCAACCGGCGATTTTATAAATACTACCCAACAGAAACATTATGTAACATGATTGCCGTTTTCCAATCTCTATGTATACGGATTTTTTCATTTTGGTAGTTCAAATATCATAACCATTTCTTTGTTCTAATCAAAGCTGAAAAAAATTTCTTCCACTTCCTTCCCCCTCCAGAAAGAGAAAGTTGAAGGAAAATAAAGAAAAAAAAAAGAAATTCACAGCAATAAACATTTAATCTATTAGATAATTATATGAAATTTCAAATGCTCTTTGAAAAATAGTTTGTTCAATTAAATTGAAATTTGGGGACAATGGAATAACCTATAATTCGCTTGAAATCGGCTACCAAGAAATAATGAATTATCTATAAAAAAAGAAATTAGTCTAGCTTGATTTATTCCATAGTCTCTCGTCAGAACTATTGTATAGTTTGTAATTGTTCCATAAACGACAGTCTTTTCCCCCCCTAATTAGTTATTATCAACAAAATACTGCTAATTTATTGAGCTTCATCACTTTGGTAAATAATTCTCATTTCAAGAATTCAAAAGAGTAGGTCTGTAGATTTGAGTTTCAGCAAACGACTTTAGTTCAACTTTAACTTAAATGATATTAAAGTTATTAAACTGATGTCGGCCATTCAAAAGATGCCAGCAACCTTGAGTATCTGTGTGTGTTTAAACAAAGAAACCCACACATACTCACACAAAAGAAACAGAAACAATTGAACACCGAAAGAAGTTCACGATAGAATACGTTCGAGACGAATTTTACTTCTTCTTCTCTCTTTTTCAATTTTGTCACACTTTTCATCATTCAGGTGGTGGTTCCACATTCATGGTTTGTAACTTATAGGTTTCGTTTATACTCTCTCAAAAAAAAAAAACAATACAATTTTTTTCAAATTTGGTGTCTTGAAGGACTTCAACAAAAAAGGATGACCAAGGAAGGGTTAGAGAGGGAGCTTGAAAATGAGGTTAGAATACAAGAAATACACTATAAAGAGGAGCTGAGACAATAGACGTTGATAATTTCATCACCATTATTACCACAAGTACCATTTGATACTACCACGGCAATTATTTCATGTTCTTGATAGATGACACTAAATTTTAATCCGATGTGCATTAAATCTATTTCTTTCTTTTTCTTTTTCTTTTTGTTCTTATTTAGTAAAATTTTGATTGTTCTTCTGTCGATTAATTTAGTTAGGAGTTTTAATTATTAAATTTTGATGCTGATAATGAATTCTTGCTATTAATACATAAGGATAGAACTAGAACGTCAACAACCAAAAAGTAAAAAAAAATTTAATTATCAAAATATAAAACCCACAACATCATCAACCAAAAAAAAAAAAATCTCAAGCAGCGAAAATCTCCATAAAACAAAAAAAAACCCAAAACACTTCCAGCAAGAACACAATTTTATTTATTATTCATACATTTATCCCAGGTCATATTCATTTTCTCTTTTTTTTAACCCCTAAATTATACTTATACCATCACTAGTCATTATGAAAGAAAGGAAAACCAGAAGAAGTCATACAAATTCAAGAGATGGTATGTTGTTCCTATATCTTTTAAATTTTTTTTTTGCAGAAATCAAGAAACTTGGCAAGCATTACGGCTTAAGAAAAAAAAAAAAACGGCAAATAACAATAACTTATCAACACTTTCTACGATCCCAACAGCCAATGATCAATCTAGAAAATCAATAATGCTTTTGCTTCGAATGATTTAGTGCAGATTGTCTTCTTCAAATTGCATTTATAACTCTAATACTAACGTAATATAGGTTGCCCAAATTGCAAAAGCAAAAGAATAAAGTGCACAGAAGAGCTACCTTCTTGCTATAACTGTATCAAAAAGAACTATAGATGTGGCTATTTAGATTTTCCTGAACATAAACTACAGATAATTAGAAATAAGAATAATAAGCGTTTATTACAGGAGCAAAGATTATTGGAAATGGTCACACCAGGAATTCCACAACAAATATTACAGCCATTACCACCATTACCACAACAGTTACAACCACCAATACTGTCATTGATACCACCATTACAGCCACCATTACAGCAGCAGTTGCAGCCACCAGCCCCACCATTCCTATCAATGCCACGCCCCTACCATAATATTACTGAACAACACTCGTTGCAAAGTAACAATGATGTTTTTAATCACGACAATCCTACGTCTTACAGTCATACTCCTGTACCTTTGCATTTGAACGACCAGGCTCAGCTTATAGAAAATAACACCGGTTTTTCAATGCCAGCGGCGACACTGGGTCCTCAATATCATAGTAACTCAGCATCATTATATTCATCGCCTTTGTCAACAACTCCAAATTGTAGCAATGAGCTAATACCAAATTTTCAACCTCCAACAATACCGAATGAAGAAAACTCAATAACACCTCCCAACATCTTTGAAGCTGTCTCCAATGACAAAATCGATTATTCCATTGAAGTTCCAGGCTCAAAATCAGATTTGAAAATCGCTCTTTACAAAGATTCAGTAAGAAAAATATCCCTTGCACGTAATGATTTGCAGTTACCATCTTATTCTTCAGACTCCCCGATTTACGATAAACAGACTCCAAAGAACGAAGATTATCTAGTCGATCTGCAACAGCAACAACAAAACTGTGTTAGTCACCAGAGTCCTTCACAACACTCTAAAAGCAACCACAACCATCAGCACCAACACCATCGTGATAATAATCAAAATTCATTGCAGTACAATAACAATACTCCAATTGACCGACTTTCTGAATTTGATACTGGCTATGAATCTCAATCTAGTGATGGTTTTGGGAACACAAGGCACATTTTTGCTGAACACTTTGGTATAGTAATTACCAACGACGATCATGGAATTGGTAGAAATAATAATATAGTCCATAACCGCAGTATGGGAGACACGATTTCAGGAAATGTCGGTAAGCCATTACCTAATGCTAGAAATAGCCCTATTTCAATCAATTTGTTAAACCCTACTGAACATTGTGGAATACTGTTAAATCAACAACATCAAGCATTCGAGAATAAAATGTTAGTACCTACCATCAATTGGACTCTGGCAGACAATAAACTGCTCTGGAACAGCATGTTCAATGGTGCAGTGAGCTCCCGTTATTCCTTTTTTTCATTCTTTATGGATCGTTCATTGAATGTTATTTTGAAAGCATGCATTAAGGCCATTAATTCAGGAAGTAACGAAACTTGTTTTAACCAACATGTTCAAGACATATTACTCAAAAAATCGTACATTTATTACGGGACATTAATCAAAGACTTGAGAGAATCAATGGCAAATGATTCGATAGAAAATAGCACAATATTGCTGTGGTTTGCAAATTGGTCATTATTCATACATAGAAGCAGCACTTTGAAGGCAGAAAACTTAATTTTAACAGGTTCAGCATCATTATTATGGAACTGCTTAAACCAATACCAATCGACAACTCAACTTAACCCTACATTGTCATTCATAATCCATTCAATCAAATGGCACACGCTAGCATGTACTACCCCTGATTATAAATTCAATGTTATTGAAGAGCTTTTTGATGATTTCAAACATTTCAAAAGATTCATTCTCTTCAATCAGGAGTTAACGACCAAAAATAACGGATACATATTAAAATCATTTGTTGATTTGGAGAACTTTTTGCAACAACTTATTGAAAACATTTATCCAAGAATGGTAAAGTTAGACAACGATTATAAAAAGAAATACGAAGTTCCATCTGAACAGATGGACCGAGGAATACAGTTTTTTAGTCCTGAAGAATTGTTTTCGATTGTTGTAAATTGGTTCAACATCGTCCCTGGGTATGCTTTGTCGGTTGGTAAGACAATGACTCCTTTGAAAAGAACATATTACCTTTTTTATGCCGCTATTGCGGTGGCTCTAGCTGCTGTTTTCCCATCTATTCGAGGAGTCTTTTTGGTTGATCCTTGGAATATGATATTTGCAAGGACCGATTTTGATAATCTGATTTATAAAATTTCCCCTTCGGACTTGCCAAAAGATGAACAGTATCAATATTTATCCCAATTAAGCAAGAAATTACTCCGAGTAATTAACTTTTTCACAACTAGACGGAAGCTATTGTTGAATTATTTGGGAGTAAAACCACACCCATTTCTGCACTTCAAATATATGGAAAAAGTTGAACCATTAAATGATTATGATAATGTTGTTCGTTTTAAAACCGAGAAAATGGATTTTCAAGAAGTTATGATTACAAGTTTCAATGTCAACAATATAATTAACGTGTCCAATTACCCTTTAATGAGGATGCTCTATAATAACAGTGACGACAACTACCAAACCTTCAAGAGAGTGATAGAGAAAGAAAACCATGATCAGAAAGTAAGGATTACCAAATTTAGGGCCAACTACGAAAGGAAAGAAGGTAAAAACATTGATACTTTTAATAGCTACGACCGTATCAGAAGGACTCAAAGTGAAGGTCTGCAAGACCTGAACGAATTGGATGATTTCGATTACGATAGAGGAATGTTCTTGTACGACTATAATATCGAACATGCCTTAACCTGTGTTTTTGACATATTTGGACGTGAGGGTAAAGTCTTTGATGATATTGGAACCATAAAACAGGGACTTGAAAACTTTGAGTTGGCACAAAAGGAAATAGCAAAATGTGTTTAGTGTGTTAACAAAATGAAATAGGTAAGCGATTGTATTGAAATTTTAGTACTGGCTATCAATAAAACCATTATGTAGATACAGTTTTTAGTGAATGTAGCAAACAACCCTTCAAGTAGAGACTTCTTGCACTCTACACCCAAAACAAATTAGTAACAATTCTTTGAGTACTAGCATTTAGTAGGAGTTTAGTCTTCCAAGCTTTATGAAGGTGCTACTCAGATTTAAACATTTTACAAAAGCCTAAATCCTCCACACCACCATACATGAAAGATTTACTGCAATTGCATTCTATATCTCCACGCACTAACGAATGCATAACACCTCTGTTGTCACACAGCCTAGTAAATAAGCCTAAGTGTACATCGCACTAACCAATGTAATTGAAATAACATCGTGTTGTTCATCATTTTCCTTATCTCAAGAATACACTCTATTGCTCAGATATGAGCTACTTCAACCTTTAGTTGACTTGTCACTTTTGATTCCCTGATTTCTCTTGTAAAACCTCTTTAAGTTAACTCTACTTTCGTTCCATTAATTCAGCCTATATTACAAGTTTATAATATTAAATATAAATTAGTTCTGTCTACCATTTATATTGTCAATCTCTCAAGAAATCTAAAAATAGATCAGTTGCGCAAACATTATTTCCGATTTCACTTGTGTTAATTACCTTTTGTCCATTCTGTGTACTTAGTTCTTTATCTCGTAAATAATATAGGTTAAAGTTAAGTTGCTATATTATTTAACTGTCACATTCAGTCTGTCTCAGCGACATTCCTTGTATGTTGATCTGACTGTGTGACACCATACAATCCTGCAACCTAACTACCTATTGTAAGCTAAAACGACCCTATTTTTACATTCTTTCATATTATTTCATCTAAAACCAAAACACTCACCATATTCGAAATCCCATCAATTCTATACTCCACCATAACCAGAAAATTGCGTCATCAGTACATCTATTCCTGCGATATCAGGGTCAACCAACATAAATCATGCGACTCCATACAAAGGCACAGGTTCAACAAACAACAGTCAACCCTAAAATACACCAACTACCTCTATATATTACATTGCCTATTCAATTTATTGCCTATTTGTACAACATCACTCGCCGTATTACATAAGAATAAAACTACACCCTCAAAAGCTAGAATCATGCTAGTAAAATATAAAACAGCACAAGTCACTATCAGCCATCTCCTATAACTCGAATTCAAACGCTCTTGCGATGAATCAGGCTTGAAACACAATCATCGCCAACAACATAATACTATCATCAGGCCATTCGCGCTACTTCCATCAAGACAAAACTATAGTACCTTCCATAAAGCATTCGGTTCCTACTTCCCATAACTTCCACTTGAAGTATACCCAATATAGTGAAAGCTTCCCATTAACCTACCAACTACAACATAAAATAACGCTACTAACCATTTTCATCAGTCCAAACATAATTACTAAAAATCAAACCAACTGTACAATAAGTTTACATAGTCAATACAATACGTCTTCTGAATTTGTCGAATCTAAAACGTCACAACGAGGGTTTGTAGAATACTTAGCATTCCAAGTACTATAATCTTCCGAATGAGTCACAGCCAAACACGAAAACCAGAATCTCAACAGACTTAGGAAACTAACGGACTCTACCCTCTTCTACTGCTCTATTCGTTTGTACTACACTCTCTACAAATATAGTTTTACGCAACCTATCTTTTACAACATAGCGTGCCATAAACTAACACTACACAATTGAACTCCACATGACGGCTATACAAGTTATCAATACATACTAAAATCAACCATATCTCGATAAATCGTCAAAAAAAGAAAACCTCAACTTCACAAGCCCAGCAGTAAATCAACATTTGAAAAGAAAAAGCGCTATGCTACTCACACAAAACTACAACAGGTTAAAACGGACTCAAAAAAAACTTTACTCTACAAGGACCTAAATTGAAACAGTACACCATTCCAACTCTAATGAAGCACTATGCTCAACTTCTAGAACAAATCGCGTTTTGACTCATAAAGTATACTGAGAGAACTAAATCTATTACAAGTACAATGGAATAGCTGTATATGGTGTTCTCTCTTTCAAATCGACATTCTGTCATGGTCCTCCTCTCTCAACTTCAACCACCACTATTGAAATTTTTTACCCATATTTACGATATACTTTTCAGGAATTCAATTGTGCATTCTGCCACTTCACCAAGACCTCATAGCATTTAAAAATTAATACTACCATGAAATTTAAGTTGCAGAGTCTACATGAAGTATTGGCACAGAGCAGCCAACGCTATTTAGAGCAATCGATACCTTTCCAGTACAATAAATATCTGCGAGTAAACCTATCAGTACCGTATAAATAGGTGCTCCATGTAAAGAATCCTATAGGAGATGCTACGTATCGAATTCCAATAGATAAAGAATGAACTGGGTAGCTTAACTCACTCAAGCATCTTGCATTTGGGATAGATTACCTATACAATAATGTCTTCACTCATGCCTAGGTGAATTAACGTTAGTTACAATTATCTATAGCGAGTGTGTAGTTTGACCAGCTTAACTATTTTGGATGATTTGCGGGTATATGGATAATGTTAAATTAAACGAATATAGCAATTGTACACCTTGAATCCCAAGGAAGCCGAGTCATTGAAAGAGGCCAATCCTTATCCAGTATTAAAGTAATAATAACGTTTCTGGAGTCTGTTCTTTCTGATATGCTCTGTATCTTGAAAGTGCTTGAAGTACTTGAAGTACTTGAGTATTATTGTGCTTCCGTACATAAGTGACTGTGCTACTTCAGTTATGTCAGAGATGTGTGTTATGCTTAAAGATGCAATACACCCGAAACAAATGAATATTAGGCGCGGTGTGTGATACATCCACATGTAGTTTAATTTTTATTCCCCAACTTGATGGTACCAGGTGCCTTTACCAATGAGTGAAGAGGAGAGTAATGCATTGCAGCTGTGAAAAGTACTTCAGAGCTTCCTTTGTTGATGATCAGGCTACTCTGGAAATTGTAAAATGTTGTGTTGTAGAGTAGTTAGTCATTTTCACATTAAGATTTATAAGTTGCGGGTCGTGACATAGAAGCATAGATATAATTTCGAAAGTTGAAAGGGCAAATAACGAAAGTATATGGATAGTATTGGTATTGTAGAGAAATAGAACCAATTTTAATAATGGTATCCCATCTAGAGAATGTGATTTTTGTTGATAGATTTAAGTATTGATGTAGTTTAGTTTGGAAGATGGTTGGCCCAGTCGTGTTTGCAGTGTCGTATACAACAAGTAGATGTATTTAGAGTTTATTTACAAAATATGAGTTGGAGAGTGAAAATGGGAGCTCATCGTTATATACTGGATGTAAGGCATGTATTACTTGTTAATTCAGGTGGGGCTTTTGCTCTGTATTATGGTTACATACGTGATGACATGAATCAGAACTAATGAGAGGTTAATCTCATTTTTAAGGGTGCAGTTAAGAAGGTCTCTTCACTTAGGTGGAGCACTATTTATTTTAAAGGTTGGTTTTGAAGGCAGATGTGTTTTTTTTATAATTCACCTGGAGGCTGAATTATGTGTGAACGATTATCAGTCTACAGTCTTGCTTGTCTTAAGTATCTTATGCATGAGCTCTTAGTTCAAGGATAGTTGTAGATCAGCATTGAAGATTAAATCACGTTACGAATTATCTGATTGGGAGTTGGTGAGTTTCAACTAAAATATAACGAAAGAAATGTTTTGAAGATGTTGTGATTAAGACCAGGAGAGGTTAGTTAAGTTTCTCTAAGTGCACTTATCAATTTGTAGGAATGAGTGGTTAGAGTCATCATTGGTATATATTCTTGGGACACCCTTAAAGACAGATAAGTTGTTTTGTGGGTTATTCTTCAGGGGATGTTTTGGATGTTGACGAGTCTCTACAAGATAGGGTATTACCCTTTTTATCATATACCTACGTTAGAGAGGAAGTTGAAATGAGTGTCCTGAAATACAGGAGTGAAAGTTTTTGCAAAAGAGCATATGAAGGAGTTTTACAGTAGTCGACAGAAAGCTAGGGAGTTGGTATCATTGATGTGAAAGTGGATTGGATTATTATGGAGTATCATAAGTTTGAGGGATATTCTGGATTTACTGAACGACGTTGTGCGTTGTAAGTATTCCTTGTATTGGGACATGAGAGGTTTTGTTCAGAAATACTAGTTGGTTTTTTGAGAAATATCATCAATGTTGGAATATAGTAAATCAAGGGAATTAATTGAAATTGGTAATTGAGTTGTAGGTTAGACCTAGTAAATGTATTTTCGTAATGCCGGAATCTTTTGGATAATCTAGGTATATTTTGCAATGGAAGTATGTATCCGACATAACTTGTTGACATGTCCGTTGTGCAATGAAAGTATCATCATGGATATTCAGTATGGTGAATGGTTGGGACCATATTTGTTTTAGAGTTGGCAGGTTATAGATATGTGTTGTTGCGAAACAAGCAGTTACAGTATTTAAGAGATTCAGTTGCGTTCAAGTATTGGACAGTGTTTCTCATTGCTTCGAATTATTGGGGTTAGGTGTTGTAAATTAGTTAGCAGTTATAAGAAGCAGGTAACAGAATGAGGTGGTGTTTTCTTTTTACACATATGGAGTACGGGTTTACTAGAAACAATTTATATGTTGTCTTGGAGAAGACAGTGTTAATCGAATTGGTAATCAACATTGTGTTCTTAGCAGTAGACAGTGGATAATGTGTAGCTTGTGTCAGGCTGTTTTAGGTAGAGAAAATTTAGATGGCGAATCGGTACGACATTGCTAGTATGTCAACCTGATTTCGTGACTGTACTTGTTGGGATATAGATGTACCTACATTAAGTGGATTGCGGATACGTGGCCGCGGTAGGAATGATCTAGGTAAAATGCTGGCTACATTCGTACATATAGTGGCTACCATAATATCACGGGGTCAGTGATACTTTAATGATCAATGGCATTCCTCTTTCCCCTTTCCCTCCGAAGAAGGAGGTGTTTCATGAAGGTAATATAATAGGAACTGTTGACAAAAATATGGAGTTTTGATTCTGGTTTCGCTGAGGTAGAAAACAAGATCAGTTATTGATGTTATTGTATATGGTGCACTCCTTTTTTGGTTTTAGCTTGTGTTTTATAATATAACTCGATCATTTGATTTCAACTTTTCTGTAATTCCATAAATTTTGTCAAATAAAATTCTGACATATTGATACTGTTGTGTGGCACGCGTTATAACACGTTCATTTGCTCAATCAGCTTAAGGGCAGCTAGTAGATGGTAGTATCATGGATTCAGTAGTAGAAGTTTTTTCAAAAATGTAATCAGTTATTTTTGTAATTTGTGCCATTATATCGAGATTCAATTTCGTGAATACGGAAACGTGCTTCGTTTGGTTCACTTTTTTTCCAGCTTTGTATTATCTTTTGAGTCATTAACAGCCAATTTTTGTGAAGTTTTATTTGACTTGATGAAGAGAGTCAAACTGAAAGATTGGATGTTGTGGGTGAATTAATAATTTTCAGAATTTTTAATGGACCCGTTGTATGGATCAACGAGATTGTAGAAGGAGGGTGAGACATAGTTGAATTGAAAGATACTTTGTCAGTTGAATCCTGCTGGTCGTTGTCTGATATCACTACTTCTTGGATTGGACTTTGAGCAAGTAATTCAGAAGCAATAGATTCTTGGTTGCCTGATGATTCATTTGTCTTGCGATCTAAGTCTGTACTAACTCAAGGACTCTGGGGATTTATTGAGCTGGAGATGGAAAGACCAGGTTATTGTTTTTATTGGACAATATATTAACTGGTTCACTGAACAGTCCTGGGAAACGTGGCTGCATAGCTTGATTGACAGTTTCCTGTATAAACTGTTTCCACGAATCGGTGATCCTATTTGTAGTTGTGTCAAGGTACATAGCTCTGACATGAGTTTCGGTTGTTGAGATACATTTTGAAAGATGGGCTTCAAATAATTTGTCCATCGTTGGCATGAATTCTTCATTAACCATTGTCCCAGTTTATTTTTCCATTATTTTAGGAAGATGTTTAGACAACAACTTTTCAACCTGTTGATCAGATTGTTGGAAATTCAGTGCTGTACCAACTATGGTTGGTACCTCATCTTAGAGAGTTGTTTGATTGTCTTGTGCCAAAGTAGTATCTGGATGTGCACGTAAAGATGGGTTGTTTTCAGTGTGAGTGTATTTTGAAAAGTTTGATTCAAAGTTGTCTGACATGATTTGAGTTCATAAATGTAAATTAATTCCGAAGTTCTTATTGGCAAGGTATATTATACACTTTGGGATTTTCACAATTAAATCTATTCCTTTTGATTATAATTTGGTTAACCATGACGTGTCCATTTGTCCTGCAAGTTTGGACAACGGTTGTATGCTCAGATGATTTCGCCGATATAGTAATTTCATTATTGACCAATTAAATATTGTTATGTGTAGACTTTGAACTCTTTGTGATGATCTATCTGGTGATTTTACTGGAATTAGTACATTGCTGAAGCAGGTTGTAAAATGAAAGTCCAAGTAAGTCGGAGTTTGGTTGGATTATGAAGTTATTGCAAAGTAAACAAGTGATAAGGGAAAATGAATCTGCAGCTGAAGAAGCGTACCTTGCCATTTGGCGTACTTCTCTTCTATAGTTTGAATATAACTGAAAGCTACAGTGGCTATTTCGAAAACATGGATAAGAATTGTATTTGTTTTGAAAGCCACGTTAGCAGTAGTAGAAAGGTTGAGGATGCGATGTTGTAATATCGATCATTGGTTTTTGTACTAATGGTAGCACATTCTAGAAAGCACCATCGAGCCTGAATTGTAGTGTTTAAAATATTGGGGTGCATCACCAACTGTGACAAATTTTAGTTTAGCCTATTCTCTGTGCCCCAAGTCCATGTCCTGTAAATCTTGGTGTAGTTCCAGCGGCTCTCCCGGGCGCATTCAGTCTGTCTGGGGCGACATTTCCGACATGCTGACCTTATTTTTTGGCAAGGATAGGTGATATCTGCAAACTCCTTACTTTTTAATCCTAACCTAATCCTCACCATCTCTACATTAAGAAAATTAAAAACTTAAATGTTCAAGTATTTTGGTATTTTAAAACAAAAAGCTATTAAAATCATCAACTACTTAAGCACTACTTAGTTTTCCAAGTCTTTTTTCAAAGTACCCATGAAAGCGTGTTTTTCAGCTGGGGTTTGGAATCTACCCTTACCGAATCTAGAAGCGGTATCGATCCATTTCAAGTTAACCTTTTCAACAGCTCTTCTGGAGGTGTCAACGTACAATGATTTTCTCAAAGTAACAACTCTCTTCTTGACACCTGGGATAGAACCCTTTAATAAGACAAAGTCGTTGTTAACGTTACCGTATCTAACGAAACCACCCATTGGGTTAATGGTCTTTTTGGTTCTGTCAAATTCGGTGGCACCATTAGCTTCATCGGTACCTTTACCAACTCTGTAAACTTTGTGGTTGATAGAAGTTCTATGGTGGTAACCGTTTTGACCAGCTCTGGCAACGGTCCAGTTAACGTTAGCTGGATGCCAAGCACCAATACAAGCAACCTTTCTCAAACCTCTGTGGGTCTTTCTTGGCAATTTCTTGGTACCCCATCTGTGGGTGACACCCTCGAAACCGTGACCTTTGGTGACAGCAATGACATCAATCATTTCATCTTGTTCGAAAACAGAGTCAACAGAAACTTCTTTTTCAAAGTGTTCTTTGGCCCAGTCAACTTTGTCGGAGACGGAACCACCGTTGATTTGGATTTCAGCCAAGTGAGCTTTCTTTTGAGACAATGGAGTCTTCTTGATTTGGGTGTGAGCCAAGACTCTGACAACAGAAGCGTACTTCTTGATTCTGGCCAATTCAGTTTCAACTTGTTTGGCGTCAGTGGCGTATTTACCAGAGTATTTGGTGAAGGCCTTCTTCTTGGATTTATACCAGTTCTTGTAGAATCTTCTTCTGACTTCTTCACTCAAGTGTTCAGCCCAGACAGTGGTCAATGATCTTAAACCTCTTGGGGTTTCAACATAACCAACAACACCAACAACAACCATTGGTGGGGTGTCAACAACAGTAGCAGCTTCGACAACTTCTCTCTTGTGCATTTTAGAACCTGGTCTGTCCAAGTCTCTGACGATGGTAGTCATACCAGCTTTGTAACCTAAGAAGGCAGTCAAAGCAACTGGCTTAGACTTGACATCCTTTGGGAATGACTTAACTCTTCCTCTTTGCTTGGCAGCTCTCTTTCTTGGTAAGAAACCTAAGGAACCGTGACGTGGTGCTTCGTACTTTCTGTGGGACATTGTTGGTATATATCAAATTGATAAGATGAAGGAAAAGAAAAGGAAAAAAAAAAAAGGAAAATGTAAATGAAAGATGGAAAGAAAAAATTTTTTTCAATTTGTTTTGTATATTCTGAGAAATGAGAAAAGAGAAGATGAAGAGAAAGAAAAAAAAAATTTCAGTTTGTGATGTACACGACCAATGGAAAGACAAGGTTGCCCGTGTTCAATATACAGGATGTTAGACTTTACCCGGATATGATATTTACATAGCACTCAATTTTTTATAATGTTTTATCCTGTGCCTTCTATGTGGGTTCTTGAAGAACGAAACCTGTATTAAATCGTTATATACATAATCAAAACTGACAAAAAAGACGTATAATAAGATGGAATATAAAAATAGAATAATGTTCATATCTAGATACATATATCTGTAGAAAGAATTGAAAATATAACGCATACTGAAAGAAACAGAACAAAAAATAAAATAAAATAAAATAAAAATAGTGGTAACGATAATAGAACAATCTAACCCTTTGTATTATTTTCTTTTCACATGAATGATTTTTTTCAAGGCCTGTCTTGCATCCCCTGAATCTTCTGATGATGAAGCCAGCAGATAATTACCATGACCAGTAATATCCTGAGTGGCTCCAACAAGAGCGTCATTGTCATGAGTATCCATTGTAGTATTATTTGGATTCTTCTCTTCGACTAAATCTTCCATCATTACGGCATTTGATTTTTCGTGGAGTTTTTCCAAACGTGGATGCTCAGCTAACTCTTCCAAATGTTGGCCCCTTTGAACGATGGCAGCGTTGTCTCCGCTGGTAAATAATTCCTGGTTTATTAAAAATGGGTTGTTTGCTTTTTTATACGCCGGAGAAGCATTCAAATTCATCACTGAGTACATCAATGAATTGAATTGAGGAGTTAAATTGAACAACGGGGTAAGACCAGTCGAAACATACCCGTAAGTTTCTCTGGGGGTTTGTGGATTATTGAAATTCGATGGAGGGTTATTGTTGGAAGCTTCATTTATTGGTGCTAATATTTGGGGAACTGGGTCTTTACTAGAACTGAAATTTGTAATATCGGAATTGTGTCTTCTTAAAGGTGCTTTGCTTTTGACCTCATTGTTGTGCATCGACTCTATTCCTATTACTGATTTAGTGTGAGGCAACACTGGCGGTACCTTTGAATGAGTTAGAACTGTGGAAAAATCATCAACCAGCTGTTCATTTTTCTCAGATGTAATTTCCTCTTGCTGCTGCATCTCGTGCTTGTCGCCGCTGGCAATAGGAGCAAAAATATCACTGGATAACACTGCCTTTCCCAGCTCATCAATAGTCAATCTGAACAGAAAATCGTCGGATGATTTTCTGCTCGTAGAATTAATATTAGCTCTGTCATCACTGCTTGACAAACTCTCACAAGTAACATTGTTTTGGGCTGCAATTTCTTGTTCACTTAGTATGTTCTTTGTGATGGTCTCGTTGTTGTTGTTGTTGCGCTCATTCATTAAACTGTGGCTCGTTAACGATACTGGAGGCAACAAGTTCTTGGATTCATGTCTAATTTCGTTTATCTTGGCCAACGGAGGAGAGCCCCTTAAATTATTAGTTTGTTTGTTATGACTAAGAGGTGTGGGAATGTTAGAATCCGGTAACTTATCTAGATGTTGTTGTTGTTGGTTGGCGTGGGGTGTAGAAAAGTTGCGTTTAGTAGAAGTAGGAGGTGGAGTATTGTAATAGCCTTGAGATTGAGTGATCATAGACATATTATCCAAGGTCTTGTAATTAATTTGGTAGGAACTTTCAGGATTTAAAAAGCGAGTTTCTTCTGATGTTGATAATGGAGTTACTAGATGTTGGTTTTTGTTCTGGTTTATACTGTAATTGTAGGCAATCTGCTTTTGACTTTGGTTGGAGTTGGGGTTGGCAGGTCTTGATTTCTTCATCGTTGGCGATACATTATTGGTGGTGGGGCTGTATGAACTCTGGTTGCTTCCATTACTGCTGGTAGAAAGTTTTCGTTTTCTTCTCTGTGACTTGCTTGAGGGACTAACTCTCATTAAAGGAGTAAAAATATCAGGAGCACCTTGTTTTACCATCAGATTAGAATTTGATTCTGCCGGTGTGCAGTTCAAAGGGGAAGTATTAACATTTATATTCAATGTTGTCGTGATTTTTTGGGCTAAAGAGTCCGGTTTTGGTGGTCTACCCCTTTTTTTCTTTGGAGTTTGTTGGGGGTGAGGGGACGAAGCTGGAACCTGTAGACGTGATTGCAGTCGCTTTCTGGTAGGGGAAGTATCAGGGTGTGATGGAGGATTATTTTTCACATTAGATATTATGGATGCAGGCAGGGGTAACACGTAGTTTTGCTGCATGGATTGTGGAGGAACACCCTGAGGTATACTGAAGGGGTTGCCGGTAGGGCTAGTAACAAAAGCAGCAGTGCCAGGAGCTGGACCATTGGAAGGAAAAGACGAAGAAATATGTTGGCGATGCTGCATCATTGGTTGCACTGGCAAAAGGTTACTTGGTGCATGAAACTGATGTGACAACACCTGCATCTGATATTGTGGAGGCTGACTATGATTCATGTTATCCTGAGGTTGAGCTTGTTGTTGATTACTGTAGTTGTGATATGATGGATATTGATTTGACATTTAGTATCAAAAAAAGGAAAAGCAAAAAAAAAAGTGGTTCTCTTTACTTGAATTCAATTTGCTATATACTAATTGGCATGAATAGAAGTAAGAAGCATAAATTCACCAAATATGAAAACTGACGATTAACCTGAAATTCTCTTTTTTTTTTTGCAATACTCAAAAGCAGTTAGCTAACAAAGCAAGAAAACTTTATGGTCGGTACTATAGTTATTCAACACAAGTATGAAAGCCAATTTGAGTTGAAACAATGAAGGTGGATATAGGGTTACTTGTTAGATTGATCAGATAATTTTAACACCAGGTTATAATAGTAGTTTTTGGTGTGAACTGTGGAATTGGCGTATACGGAAGGGGGGGGATACTCGGAAGTGAAAACGAAAGTAAGGTGAGTTTTGATCAGAAGTAGATGAAACCACAATTGTTAACGTTATAACAAAATTAGAATAGCTCTATGCTGGGAAATTGACAATACTTCTTCTAATGTTTATAAAAAGAAAGCAATATTCAAATTAAAAACAAATGAATATAAATGGAAATGGAATTAAAAATAAAAATCAAGAAAGATGGTTGTCTTTTTCTTTTTGGTGTAATATATATAAAGTCTTTTATTTTTTTTTAATTATCAAAAAAAAAAAAAAATTCTCAAAATTCAATTAAATTTCCAAATTCGTCCAAAATTGAAGTTTGTCACAATAATAATTTTAAATCAATAATAAAATCAACAAAGGAAAAAAAAATAGTACAAAAGTTAGAATTTCAATTCTCTTTAGTGTCTTTCTTGTAACAAAACAAAAAAATTACTAAAACTAACTCTGTATAGAAGATGACAATAGTAATTCGTTGTCTTCCTAGAAGTTTTGAGGATTAAACTTGTGCTGGAAGTTTTGGAAAAAGCTTGTAATAGGTGGTGTGAACTTGGAAAATTCTAAAACAGCACAGTTGTAGAAGGAGGTGTGAGGGGGGTGACCAACAAAAAAGTAAAATAATAAATTAACTGGTTTAGCACTTTTACTTCTTGGTGCAATATTTGAAGGTTTGGTTTGGGTTGGTTTTGGTTTGGAAATATGAGTTAGTTTTATTTGCTTCGATAGCAGTTCTGATAGTAAAAACAAATTGTATACTGTAACCAACGAAAGAATAGCGGAAAGGGGGAGATATTTATAATTGCATGCATGTAAGCATGAAGATATAGCCGACATCGCCATCAACTTTTACACAAACAAACTGTTGTATGTGAGAGAATAATGGTAGAAATGTAACTTTTCTTAAAACCAGTACTGAAACTTATAGAGTAAAGCATTTCTTTTTTTCCATTTGTTTAGTCTCCCACCTCAAACTAAAAACTAGGCAAGACAAAGAAGTCAATTCTTGTCTTGACAACCACTTTGACAAACAGTTTCAATTTCATTACACATAATACACACATTAAGTTACACATTGAAACTAAGATTCAACGAAATAATATGTGTCGTGATATATATATATATGTGTGGGTCTATTTATGTGTTGCTATATTGTTGAGTGTATAACTATAAAACACTTTATAATAATTAGGGCGGGCAGAAAGAGGAGACGGATAAAAGGGATTTTATCTAAGAGTGTGCTTTTAGCGGCATTTGCTACAATTCAAAGTGTGAAAAAATCTAGAAGCGAATTCAGGGTTGACGCTAGTTTTGAATTTGAACTTACTAGTTGTTATATTATATAGTTGTCCTATTTTCAAGTAGACACGGGTTAAAGTGTGCCTCTTATTTGCTCACTGGCGTGGCTATGGCTGTTTTTGTTTAAGCTGTTTTGCCTTGGGGTGCCTTTATTAGCTTGAGATTACACCCTCTTGTTGTAATATTATTATAATTTGGCACTATCTATCTCTCAAGAATGCTAAATTTTAGACACAGTTTGCAAAGAAATCCACATAAATACGCGTCTCACATTGGTTTTCAGTGAGTAGAAAGCTTTGCCTTTGCTCTTGCTTTGGAGGAGGAGGAAGTCAATGTGGTACGATAGTATCTTATACACACACACCATAAAATAATACCAGTAATCTTATTGGATGTTACATTGGATAGGCTGGTTTTAAGACTTTTTTTTTATTAAGAAAATATACCCTTGTATAATAATTGTTATTTTAGACATTAGACAAACTGCAAATCTTTGACCTCCTTATTTCACTGTTCGGTTTCAGTTTGTATATGAGGAGATGAAATTTCAGTTCAAGCAATAGAAACAAGTTCAAGAATGTGTTGTCTATAGTATTGTTCAAAACCGATATTATTCTACTATTGTAGTTTTATCTTAAATCTGGCTTTTCAACAAGAACAATAGAATGCTAAGCCATAAATAATCTTAATTGATGCTAAAGCTTAGAGAAATTGAACAAAAATAAGATAAGGTTATTAAGCAAGGGGGGGCGGGAGTTAAGAATATTAATTAGAAACAAGAAAATTGCTTTATCAGAAAATTAGACGATGAAACTCAAAATTGTGTTGAAATAGTTTGGTGGTGTGTCGAAACTGTGTAGTTTTTTTTTTTTACCCCATTGTACGGTGCGTCGACCAAGAGTTTATAAACTAATATGAACGGCAACGTTATCAATTGTCAGTTGCAATTAACTATTGATTATTACAGTATAATATGCTGTAACTAACAGGAACCTCTCTACTACCCCAATTGCTTTGTATATTCTGGGTTTTTTTAGTTTGTTTTTTAATTTTGAGTTGTTCAATTAATTTGGGTTGAATACTATGCAAAATTTGTTGAAAAATAAACAAATGGAATCAGGCTTTATAATAGTAAAAAGCCACAATACTAGACAACAAAAGATATACAAATTCCGACCAAAACTAGAACAATACAAATTGATATATTGTACATTTGTGTAACGGGATTAGAAACATTCAATAACTTAAAGAACAATAAATGTCGAGCTGGCGATATATACACACAACCGTAATAGAAGGATATAGATGTAGGAAGAATTAAGGTCTATACTAGCAAACTCGATGGCTGGCCAATAGTTGAATGAAAGAAAATAAAAAATTACTGAAAGTACTCAACAATTGAAAAAAAATATACATCTATACAATAAAACTGCAAAAAGATCTAATTATTATTCCAACAATCACAATGCTAGATCGAAATCAGAGACAGTGTTAAGTGATCATGTGGTGGATCTAATAGAAAGTAACAAATTACTCTCTCTTCTTGTTCTTTGTTTAATCTTGCAAGTGATAAACTGTATTCTCAATTGTGTTGTATTGTATTTTTTTTTCTACTTCCACAATTTGCCCACTTTGGGTTAATCTTACACCAAGACGTGTAATTATTCTTATTCTTATTATTGTTCTGTATGTAATTTAAAAATTGTTGCCTGAGAATTTATGTAACTTTGTGTAATTCAGTTTCTCATTAGATTTCCTAATTCGGACAAAATAGATTTTCATTGTTTGCTGAAGAACACTACCAAATTATATCAATGATACTAAACATAACGCCAGTATAACATCAAGAATACTTTGGTGTAATGGTGGATTGGTTTTTATGGTATTTTGTTTTTGGGTAATTCACAGAAATGTTGTAATACGAGACTGCACTATTTCTTCTAATTGTTCGAGAACCATATAATATTTAGCTCATAAATTTTCCTCAGAACATTGTTTTATGGAATCACACCGGGAATTGGTAGCAGACTGTACAGTTACATCACTAGTTGTACATCCAGATAATGTTTAACAGCAGCATCGCAGCATTCATCGCTAGTTGTATCGTAACATCTTTTATAATACAGATAAAATACCAACTTAGCTCTTGAATTTACGATTATAGGACCAGGCTATTTTTAAACTACCAATGTGTCTACTAAACTAGACATTAGTTTTCAATTCCATAATACTTCATAGCTTTGAAAGGTTTCCAGACATTCCACATATAGTATAAAGTTATGTTTACCATTTTGTTTCCCTTTCATCAAGAGTTGCCCTATACCATTATATACAAGTGAAGGTAAAGCGGCCGTTTATTCCTAGAAGTTGACTACTTTTTGAAAGAGCAAAGAAAGATTCCACTTTTACAAAAACATGAATTGTGAGTTGTGCTCTCGTATCCACTTTTGAACCCCATCCAAATTGTGGATATTAGAAAAGGAAACGTTTAATCTTGTAGTACAAACAAACCAAACATAAACAAATATAGTTAATTCCAATAAAGATTAATTTTTCAAAAACTAATCAAATCGTTCGCGTATAAAAAGGAAGACATAGCTATGTCCCCTTAAATCCACTAAATATTCGTACACCTAAACTTTTGAATACTACAATTTCACACTTAGTCAACTTGGAACTGAAATTTGGATGTGGATTCAGGTTTTCAACTTTCAATTTTTTATATCCGAGATTGAAATCATCAACATTGGCAACTTTTTATCCGTCGTACCCTTCGAACCAATACGTTATACGACCGCAGATCATGATTGCGACTGTAAAAATTGAAAAATATTGACAAAAAAAAAACAAAAGCTTTGAAACCAACTATAAACTAACTTTTTTTTTTGTTTTTTTCCACAAAATAACCAACCAAAGTTAACTTTCAATGAAATCGTCAAAATTGAATCCAGTCACAACCCATAAGGAGTTCAATGGTATTTCTGGGGCGCTAGGTATAACAATTGGATTGCCTACCCTCACTGTATTGTTCTATTTGTTGTGCAACCAAACGTATTCGATTCAAGGAATCAATGTCGATTTCGCCAAAATTAAAAGTCAATTACCAATCACTCAAGATGAATTATGGCAGCTAGTATTTGATAAAACATGCTGGCTGGCCTATTTAGCTTGGTTTTTCATTTTGGTCATTTTAGATTACTTGTTACCTGGCAAGTCATTAAATGGAGTGAAATTAAGAGATGGCACTGTTTTAAATTATAAAATCAATGGTTTGAGCATGAGTTCCTTATTAATTGTTTTGCTATTGGCACGGTTATTCCAACTGAACAGCGACAGCTCTCTTGAATATTATTTACCGGAATTACAATTTATTTACGACAATCAATTACAGTTGATCATTATTTGTTTTTTGTTTTCTTTTATGCTAGCCGTATTTGTATACATAATTTCGTTTATTCCGTTAGCCAAACCAAATGGAATTGGTACAAAAGAAAGAATTTTGAGTATCAATGGTAATACTGGAAATCCATTTTACGATTGGTTCATTGGTCGTGAATTAAACCCAAGAATAGGTAGTTGGGACATAAAATTGTTTTGTGAGTTACGCCCCGGGATGTTATTATGGTTGTTGATAAATTTGAGTTGTTTGCATTATCAGTACCATAATTTGGGCTACGTAACAGACTCAATGATTGTTGTAAACTTACTTCAAGCATTCTACATATTCGATGGGGTATTGAACGAAGAAGGTTGTTTGACGATGATTGACATAACCACCGATGGATTTGGTTTTATGCTAAGCTTTGGTGACTTAGCGTGGGTTCCTTGGACTTATTCTTTACAAGCAAGATATTTGAGCATAAAGGGCAATGAAGTCAACTTAGGATGGACATTAAGTTTGTTGATCGTTGGATTACAGGCATTAGGGTTTTACATCTTCCGCTCAGCAAATAAACAAAAATCAGATTTTAGACAAGGTAAGTTGCCCCATTTAAAAAGCATCCAAACTAAAACTGGCTCAAAATTGTTGGTGGAAGGCTGGTGGGGCTTGTCTCAACACATTAATTATTTGGGTGACTGGTTGATTGGATTATCTTGGTGTTTGCCTACTGGCTTTCAAACCCCATTGACCTACTTTTACGTTATTTACTTTGCTTCCTTGCTAATCCATCGTCAAGTAAGAGACGAAATGAAGTGCAGAGCAAAATACGGCGAGGATTGGGAAAAGTACGAAAAGCTAGTTCCTTATAAAATAATTCCTTATGTATATTAAAAAAAAAAAAGAAAACAAACAAGGAAAGCGAATACTTTTCTTGTTCCTAACAGTTCTTTAGTATACGTTCTTTTTTTTTCTGTCTATAGAGGTGAATAGAATAACAATTCAAGTCCAGAAACCAAAAGTAACCTTTTTCTTTATTCATTTTTTTTATCAAAATCAATTTGTTTTTCAAACGAGGCATAAGTGATTTCCAAACTAGAAAGCCAACTCAAAGCATTGTACAAAATAACCAATAAAAATCCTGAAATGATGATTCCTGACCAAATACCGGAAGTGAAAAATTGATACTTTGTAAATAAATTATCATGTTTAACTACTGTACCATTCTTATTTTGTTTATCAGTATCGAAAATGCTGACAGGGTCTGACTCCTCGGAAGCTAAGGATTCAGCAACTTCAAAATCACGCTCAATTTCTTGTTCGATTTCGGCATCATTTTCATTGTCACTTTGTTTATCTCTTTTGCTACTAATCACAATATCTTCATCATTGTATAAGTTGTACATTTTTTCCTTAATAGCCTTTAATGAATGACCACTGGTGAACTTAGGTAATACTTGGATAATAAATACCTCGTTTTTGTTTTCTTTATGCTTTTCGTATATCTCTTGCAATGAGCCAGTCTTCAAAACACTAAATTGAACCGTACCAGATTCCTTTTCTTCACATTTACCATTAAAATCGTAGTTGGCTTCATTTTTTTCATGATATAATACATTAGCATAGCTCCCTTTGTTCAACAACCAAGAATAATCAGATTCAATACTTAAATCCTCGATTTGATAAATAAATAACTTGCTGTTTTTGTCACTACAGCTTTCCTTAATGATTTCATCTACTTTTGATTTAACATCAACAAATTTTGTGATATATTTATGGTTGCTTTCAAGCGCATCCTGGTTGTTGGAATGAATGATAATTGGTGCAGTATCAGAAAATGCAAGGGTAGTTGGAACTACTACTAATCCCAAACACACTAATAAATTAGAAAGTGAAACCATTGCTATCTCTAGTGCTCCGTATATAACTATACTAATGATATGTATGGCGTCAGTGATTGGTTAATGGCAGTTTACTAGGAGTGATTTTTTTTTTTGTTACCTCGTTGTTCGCCCAGTTGTTGGAGTTTGGACAGAATTTCAAAAAATAATTTGTTGATAGTTTATATACAGGAAATTGAAACATTTTATTATGGTTGGAAGTTTTATAAAAGTGAACAGATGATAAAAAGGCATTGTGCATTTGAAGATACTTGCAGTCGTTAGAGAAACTCAACAAAGACAATCTTGTAATATCCAGTTCAGTAATTTCCTATAAAATCTATACAAATCAACAATCTATATTATTCATTACCAGCAGCTGCAATTAGATCCAAGAATTTGTTTTTAGATACTTCATTCATTATTTCTTCCTTTTTGGTTTGTCCCAACTTCTCCTTATTGACTTCTTGATTGGTTTTGATTTGCGTGGATAACACTGCATTAAACAATCTGACAACACCACGTTGTGCAACTTTTTTCAATGCCTTTTCCTTTTCAATCACTTGACGAACTTTCTCCGGTTCATTACTTGTTGGCAACAAGTTTTTAACTCTGGCGTTGTCATGTAACACTTTCTTTTCTTGCAATAAGGCTCTCTTGGCCTTCATTTCCAATTTATCCAGTTCTAACTTCTTTAAAGTGACTTTATTTCGAGCCAAAATTGGATCCTTTCTATCGTATGCTTTTAGTTTTGAGTTAACAATAGAGTTCAAGGCATCAGCAAAAGATTCAGACCCGTCTTCTGTAGACTTTGTTTTTCTCTTCTTTAGTTTTGGAAAATCCTCTTCTTCATTTTCATTTTCATCTTCGCTTGCGTCCGACCCTTCGGATGATGAAGCATCTGCAATATTAACTTCATCATCAGATCCTATTTCCTGATCTAAATCATCATTATCTGCTACTTCCAATTCTGAATCACTTTCATCTTCACTTTCCACTTCTTGACTAGATGAATTGGATTGGTCTTGCTCTTCCTCTTCTATCACCACTTTGGCAGTCTTCTTTTTTTCAGTATTAGGGTTAGTTTGCTTTATACTAGTCAGTTTCTTGCTCTTATTCACAGATACCATTGTTATTACTTGGTTCTTTTAATTGTATAGGTTATATACCAGTGGTTTACCTAGAGGGATGGTCTCTTCATAAAAAGAAAAACTTGCCCATCTCATCGAGAGTCTAATTTCTTACGCGGGAACTAGAAAAAAAAAACTGAATCTGCAAGGCTAGTCACGTGCAAGTTTTTTTTTTTTTTTTTTTCCTCTGGTTTTGATTTTGATTTGATTTGTTTTTATTTTTTGTTTACAATTAAGTTTCAAAAAGTTGCCAGACAGGTTTTTTACAATTTTGAAACTACAATCCAATAGTCAATCGTGCACAAGTAATGAGTGACGAAAATACTAAACATAAATTTCTAAATGTGTCACAACCATCAAATCTTTTAGGTGGAAGTTCTTCATCAAATAGTTTGAGACGTCCTCTAAATGACAATACTGTGAGTGTTAATAATAAAATGAGGAAAACTACCAGCCAAATCCCAGTAGCAAAAGATACTGTACCCACATTAACCATTTCAGAGTCAAACAGGCTTAGACAACTAGTGAATGAAAAGAAAATAGATTTAGAACAATTGAAACTCAATGCCACAACCTTAAGAAATGAGTTAGAAAAACAAACATATGAGAACTTTACTATTCAATCCAACTACCAAAATCTAGAGAGGATTTTAAATGATTTGAATCTCAAAATTGGCGAACTAAATAGCTATAAACAAAGTTCATTGGACGCATTAATCAAGAATTTTGAGCTAAACAATCACCAGCTAAAAATGAATCATCAAGAGAAATTGAATAATTTAAAAGAAGATATAACTAAACAGGTTGACAAAATTTTAACAGAAAAACAACACAAATACGAAGTAGAGATTTCAAATTTGAACAAAGAGATCAATAAAATCAAACTGGACAGAAAGAATACCGAGAGTGATTTGAATAGAAGATTGATCCAATTGAAAGAAGACCAACATAAACAAGAATTAATGATGGTTGGTCGGGTCAACGACGATATAAACAATATGAAAAAAGAGATTGCGGACATTAACAGTCTACTAGAGTCCAAAACGAAACAAATTGAGCTAATAAAATCTGTTGAAATTGAAGGTGCTTCCAACAAGGTGGACAAATTTACATTGTTATTGGACCAATTGACATCTAAAAACAAAAGCAAACAAGAGGATATACAGGCATTAGAGAAGAAAGTAGCAACTACGAAGGAATCAGTGAAAGCAATATTTGAAAAGTCAACAGCAAGAACGTCAGAAGTGCATCGGTTACAGTTTGAAGTTGGTCGAATGAAAACCGAGTTGGTTGACCAGGAAACCAAACGAAGAAAGTTACATGCCCAACTACAAGACTTGAAAGGAAACATCCGCGTATTCTGTCGTATAAGAAATGTGTCGTCATCGTCATCGTCGTCGTCGTCTTCTTCTTCCGAAGATATTATTCAATATGAAGCTCCGCAGGATATTAATGATGAATCCAAGCAGGAGCTAGTTATCACTCGTAATATCAACAATAATTTCTCCAATCTTAGGTTTCTGTTTGACAAGATTTTTGAGCGAGAACAATCCAACGATTTAGTGTTTGAAGAGTTGTCACAGTTGATTCAATGTTCTTTGGATGGTACTAATGTGTGTGTTTTTGCTTATGGTCAGACGGGTTCTGGTAAGACTTTTACAATGTCACACCCCACTAATGGGATGATTCCCTTGTCGTTGAAGAAAATATTCAATGACATAGAAGAGTTGAAAGAGAAAGGTTGGTCGTACACGGTGCGCGGGAAATTTATTGAAATTTACAATGAGGCAATAATTGATCTTTTGAATCCCAAAATTGATCCCAACACAAAATACGAAATAAAACACGACGACATTGCTGGTAAAACTACAGTGACAAATGTTTCCACAATTGACATCAAATCTCCAGAGCAAGCCATTACAATATTGAACCAGGCGAATAAGAAACGAAGTACAGCCGCAACAAAATCCAATGATCATTCATCTAGATCACATTCAATTTTTATAATTGATTTACAAGGTTATAATAGTTTAACCAAAGAGTCAAGCTGCGGAACTTTAAATTTGATAGACCTTGCAGGGTCAGAAAGGCTCAACAACTCACGTGCAGAGGGAGACAGACTCAAGGAAACTCAAGCAATCAATAAATCCTTATCATGTCTTGGGGATGTCATCCATTCATTGAATCTCAAGGATGGGTCGCATGTTCCCTATAGAAATAGCAAGCTAACATACCTATTGAAGCACAGTCTTGGTGGAAACTCCAAGACATTGATGTTTGTAAACATATCACCACTTACCAAGGATTTAAATGAAACCATAAACTCTTTGAGGTTTGCAACCAAGGTTAACAATACTAGAATCAATAAATAATTACTACGTTAATAGTTTACATACATGACTTATATACAAGAATCTATTTAAATATTGGCTCAGATATATGTTTTGGATCACTACTTGATCCATCAACAAGAAAATTCTCATTTGGTTTATATCCCGAAGCATCAATTAGTTTTCCTGATTCAACAGCTTGTTGCCAAATTGCTGGATGATTTAACTGAGCCCAGCTTTTCAACTTTTCTTGACCCTCAATTTGATAGCAGAAATTATGCATGCTGATGAGCAAGTCGCTAGTCAATTCTAACTCATAATCCTGAATCGAGTTTACTATCTCAATTGATTTTTCAATGTACCCATGATACGAATAAGCAATCAAGTATTGCTTGAACATTTGATAATCCGGAACCAATCCAAACATTGAGAGGTTATCCCAAAATTTCTGAACATAGATCAAGTCATTATATGTATATGCTTTGATCATTATCGTTGCGCTTGTTTCATCAACTCCACCCGCATCCTTCGGTTCCAAACTCATTGACAAAAAAATGTCTCGCACTTTACCGACATCTTGCAAGTTGCAGTAAGCACTCATAATACTATGCAGTAATTCCTTATCCTGCTTGGGTAGATTTAAGTCCATTTTCAATAATTCATGAACTTCAATCACTCCATCTTCGTACAACTTGTCCCCAAACTCATTAATCAAATATAAATACATTTCACGTGTAGGAGGTTTGTGATTGTGTTCACCATGCAACTGTGACATTTCAATGACTTTTTTAAAAATTCTGAGAGCTCCGTTCCATCTTTCATTTTCACAAAAAAATTTCATTGTGGGTAAGATCCGATCGTGTGGAATAAAAAAATAGTTGTAGCAATGTGTGTATAAATACCAGTTATTTACCATACGCTTATCTTTGGTATTTGTTATACAGTATTCATGGATGGTGTCAAACAACTGATAATATTTATACCCAAAAGGCTGCTCGATGGGCAACTTAACCGGCAGGTCCTTAGGAATTTTAGGCAACTCTCGATTCATTAATTCAATTATATCTCCCGTCATATCTTCTTGTAGAATTTTTGGAACTATCGCATTTATTGTATCAATATTTATTTCCTTTTGCAACTGTGATTTGACGTTTTGAAACAAAGGGAACGCTTCCTTCATAGACAAATTGTTGACCAAGCATTGAATTAAGTTATTCAACGTAAGTACAACAGATGGGTCATGTGTATATTCGGGCCATTGTGTAACATTGCTGATACTTTCATTATACAACTTCAAAGCCAGCTCGTGATCATTCTTTGAAATTGCCTTATCAATTCTATATTTATATGAATAAACAGATTGTTCAACACCCAATTCCGAAATTATCCTGTCAAGAATAGGAGCAGTTGGAGATATGTTAGATGTCATCAATGCCTGTATCACCTTTTCACATACTAAGTCTCTGTCCAAATCTTGTGGGATTTTCTTAATTAATTGATCAAATAATTCTTGGTCAGGCAAGTTTGAATGAGCTAAACGATAAACGTCCAGTTGAAATCTTATATAGGGAGAAAACTTTACATCGTCTGCAATAACAAAGTTTGAAACTTCTTTAGCCAAAGCCTTACTGGGATAGCTCCAACCTGACACCAATATTATTTCAAGTAAAGATTCATCATCTAGATTCTGTTTAAAAATGAAACTTTTAACAGACTCTCCTTTATCCTGCAAATAATTCAAAATTCTGTCCCCATTCCTTGCCGATGCCTCACATTTATTAGCAGACAAAATTTCCCAGTTTAATTTAAATAGTTTTATTAATGATTCAACGGAAATATCTTCAAAATCCACCTTTTCAATCAAATTATTCAACAACATTTGAATCCTATCCAAGTTATACTCTAAATTAGCATAGCAATGCACCTCAGGAATATTATCTTCAAAAAGGAGTTGGATGTACTCGTCTAAGTATGTAATCAAATTATCATGTATTTCGTCCAATGTAATTAGCTCCTCAAATGTTTTCAAATTGAATTTGCCATTTTCTTTTAAATGGAATAAGTATTCTTCAATAAAGTCGTTGAATTGAACTCTAGTTTGCAAGCTTTTCAAGATTACACTCAAATCGGCCACCTTTTTGTCTTGTGTGTAGTCAATCAATTGAATTACTGTTGTTGTTGGTAATTTATTTATGTTTGAAAGTAACGAATTAACTACCAAATTTGCAAAAGTAGAATCACTTTCTATTATCTCATTGTAATACTTACTGAATACTAATACTGAAATTTCTAATGGAACCTGTTTCTTGAGTCCGCTGTTCACCACTAATTCCAATACTTCCATAATTTCACTTTTTTCTTGAACCCCATCTAATGACAATAACAAGACCAATTTTCTTTGTAGAACCTTACTTTTGATATTATTAGGCATCCTGTCAGTATCTCCAGATAAATATGTGGCCACTTCATTGTAAATATGTTGAACCTTCGGATTCTGATATTGTTTAGGTTCCTCTATAATATAATTTCTATTTGATGACCTGAGATCCTTTTTGAAAGAGTATTTAGCACCAAGGCTCGATCTTGTACTTATCATTCTTGTAACCAGGAGGACCTGATATCGTAGTATGGGTCCAATCACTAATGATCTCGGTATCATTTCTTTGTTGATGTCTTTTGTAAGCGAAGGAGTTATTGATGCTATGTGTTCTTGTATAGTGGAACAAAAAAGAAAAAATATTTAAATTTTTCACATTTAGTTTATTCTCTTAATTCTGAATAAACTTTTATTTCCCATTTTATAGCATATTATATATCGAGTTATTCACACAATAATATCTAGTATTTGAGATTGCAAATCATACACATGATCTATCATTTAGAGAGAGCAAACAAATATAGAACGACAGCAATGATAATGTGCCTAGATCTCGTGCTTTGATTGCCAAAAAAATAGATAATAAATAAATTCAGTATGTACAAGAGAATAAATACAAGCATGATAGAAGCACTTCTAACACTTTCTATAAACCTTTTTATAATGTGCTGCCGTCTTTAACTTTCGTTTTGCTATTTTTGGTGCAATATTGCATTAGATGAGTAGCAGAAAGTTTGTCTTTGTCTTTAGTTTTTTGTGTCTTCGCTGGGATCATACTCAGGCAAGTGAGATTGGAGTCTCTTTATAGCCCAGTTTTTACCGACAAATTTAACACTTGGGTCACTCAATCCTTCCGTGTTGGTGAACAACTTCCAGAATTTTGGGTCCTTGAATCTTTTATCTTCTGGGTTGAATAAGCCAATTTCATTCCTTATTTCCAACACCTTCTCGCGAAGATAACCTGCTAAATCTGATCTTAGACTTTGAGCTTTTGAACCAGTTTTGAGTTCGTCAGAAAGGTCAGTCGGATTAGACTTGTCTACATATTTTGACACTAGTGATCTCCATTGCTCACGATAACTTTCCAAAACATCATCTTTAATTGGGTCTCCAATACAAACATGTATCTCAGCACCAAAATTTGCTGGTAGCCATCTTTTCAACCCTTCTTCGGCTGAATCTTCGGGAGCCACTTTTTCAAATCCAAATGAGAATAACGGTACCACTATTGGAGTTCGCGTACTTTCTAATATTAACCGAGACACTCCCCATTTGAAGTACCTCATAGAGTTGTTATGTGGCTCCTGTAGCTGCAACACAAACCCCTCAGGAAATACATGAAACCAAGACGTTTTGGTTCTTATGAATGGGTTTTTGCTCATTAATACATTTGTTGATTCTGGAGCTGGCTTGATAAATTTCACTAATTCTTTGTTTCTGCAATCAGTTATATTATTTACAGTTTGCAAAACGACGGCTTTCTGCTCATCTTTGATACCTGGTGTGAATTCAAGATCTAACGTATCGTCAGGACTCAAAATTCTGATTGCCGCATCCAATGAGCCTTGAAATGGGCCCTCGCCAAATCGTTTTGTTCCTAATATTTTGCCCAAGTTGAAAAACCACGACTGGAAAACATTACTAAAACATATATTGTGGGCACCAAACCCCCACCTTATAGTATCTATATCTAAGTGATATCTCCAAGGTAATGACGCATAAAATGCGGGGTCGTCAACCACCGACATATGGTTCATCACAGTAAGCAAGCCTCTGTTTTCATCGCGCGCTCTTTGTAGAGCATTGTCCAACTTTTCTATGTTATGTAAAACTGGTTTGTAGAATGTATTCAATATTATCTTTGATCCAGTGATCATGAACAAACAGGTTGCATGGGATGCTAGGTTCCAAAACGGGTTGGTTCTAGGATAGTCATTAAGAAACTCATCTCCCCTTTTCAAAACGTCTTGAAACGACATGGCAAAGTAAAAACTTGGTCGTTTTTTTGAATGCTTATCCTGAAAAGGAATCTTAATAATATTTTTTTTTTCAATGCCATAAATTTTTTTTTTGTGATTTGACATTTCTCATGTTTGTTTGTTGAAATTTATTTTTTTGTTGCGAGGAGATTCATCATTGAGCTTGAAGGTTTTTGACTTTAATGATCTAAACGTGGGGCGTGGGATCTCCACGTGACTCAAACAATAAAGTTGTCATACACCAAACGTGTGTCAGGGTCAGAGTCATTTTCAAGACTGACCAAGAATTCATTTTCCATAAAGAAATCAAAATTTTCAATCGAGATGCATCTCTTTATTGAATCCCCAAAATCTCCAAAATCATTGAATTTGATGTCGATTGAGCTTTCGCAATCCAAATCTAGTCCCTCATAAAGCAGCAGAATCAATCTGTTGAGCTTTGATATAGTGCTATACACTTGATAATTGACGCCAGCTATTTGTAGACTTGTTTTCAATTTGATTTTAAATCTCATTATCAAGCATACCTTGTGGAGATCCAAAACTTGCTTGTGCAAAGAGTTTGATAATTTTGATAACTTTGCCATGTAATTTGAGCTTGTCATATCATCATAACTGACGACTGTTAAATATTTTTCAGACAATAAAGAAGTATCGTTGATTACTTGCATGACTTGGATATGCTGGTTGCAAAAGTGTGCAAACAAAACAAAAAGAAAAAGTGAACAAAATCAGGAGGAAAGAAATAATGTGATATGTAGCTTTCTATTTCTTTTAACTTTATTATACTTCTCTTCAAGAATATCCAGTTTTAATAGCCAACATTAAATTCACATCCATGCCCATACAACCATTGCAATCTAGCACTAAGATGACTCTCCTAGTGAACAACACTGCCTTAACGTATTTGATTCTTAACTCCAATATAAAACTTACTCAGAATCATATATACAAGATACTAGGATTGTGTTCTGAAAATGCATTTCACATTGAAATCTTTAAGCTGCTCATCCAATTAATCAACTCAGCTGCAAATTCAATATTCTGCTCCATCAGAGCCCATTCACTATCACAATATCCTTTGACAAACATACAGTACATTAGCTATATGATTGCAGATGAGTTTCCAGAAATATTCTACGTTCCCATTGCAAAAAAAGTTGAATTCGAAATTAACAATGGTGTGTCAGTGTTAGTGGACAAGTGGTCCACTGAAACAGTCACCTTAACTGTTAACCGGTCAAAGTACAATGAAATGTGGATCATCACATACTTGTTAAAAACAGAATTTGAAAAAATAATTCAACAAAAAAAAAAGAAGTTTAAATAAGCAGCAAGAACCCAAGTGACCAATTATAATGAATAATATTGCTTCTGGGCATAGCTGGATAGACAGTTGATTCCTGATTTATTTGGCTAGTGATTTTGCAATTTGTCACCGAGAACACTACTTTATTTTTTATTTTTCATTTTTTTTTTTGACTGTCAAGAGCGATGAGTGTTCTATTTTCCCCGATGAGGACTAACTACAAAAAAAAAAAAATCTAAATTTTTCAGATTTTATAACTATCACTTTGTTCAGACTCCATCAAACCAAACAAACATAAAATGGCCAGAATAAAGAAGAGGGGTACCACCGGGAATGCCAAAAACTTTATTACGAGAACCCAAGCAATCAAGAAATTGCAGATTTCTTTGGCCGATTTCCGTCGTCTTTGTATATTCAAAGGGATTTATCCAAGAGAACCAAGAAACAAGAAGAAAGCTAACAAAGGATCTACTGCTCCTGTAACCTTTTATTATTCAAAGGATATTCAATATCTCTTGCATGAACCTGTATTGGACAAATTCAGACAGCACAAGACATTTGCCAAAAAATTGCAAAAAGCTTTGGGAAGAGGAGAAGTTAGCGATGCCTATAAATTGGATCAACACAGACCAAAGTATACTTTGAACCACATCATCAAAGAAAGGTATCCTACATTTGCTGACGCATTGCGTGACTTGGATGATCCGTTAAACATGTTGTTTCTTTTTGCTAACATGCCTGCAACAGACAAGGTTTCTGCCAAAGTTGTTTCTGAAGCTGAAAAGTTGTGCAATCAATGGTTAGCTTACGTTGCTAAAGAAAGATGCTTGAAAAAAGTTTTTGTGTCTATCAAAGGTGTTTATTACCAAGCCACTGTTAAGGGACAAGAAATAAGATGGTTGATTCCGTACAAATTTCCTACAAATATTCCGACCGACGTTGACTTTAGAATTATGTTGACGTTTTTGGAATTTTATTCTACTTTGGTACATTTTGTGTTATACAAACTTTACAATGAAGCTGGGTTGATTTATCCTCCAATAATTGAGAAATCAATTGGGTTAAGTGGATACGTTTTGCAAGATAAAGATGCTCCTTTGAAGAAGAAAGAGGAAAAGAATGACGAAGAAGGAAAGAATTTGTCAAAGAAAGAATTGAACAAGGCCATAAAAGCAGATCAAGAACAACAAGAAAACGACGAGCAAGACAACAACAACGGAGAATCAGTAGAAGATATTGAATTGGACGAATTCACATCGACTAAAGAGGACTCGTTATTACAACCTTCAAAGTATGCATCTCTGACAGCAGAATTATTTTCCAAGTTTATTTTTTACATTGGCAGAGAAGTTCCGTTAGACATTTTAGAATTCTGTATATTATCATGTGGGGGTAAGATAATTTCAGAAATTGCTATTGACGATTTGAAGATTAATGATCCTGAGGCATATAAGAAATTGAATTTATCAAATATAACTCATCAAATCATTGACAGACCCAAGATCTTGCAAAAAGTTCCCGGAAGAACTTATGTACAACCACAGTGGGTTTTTGACTCCATCAACAAACAAGAATTGATTAATGTCAATGAATACGCTGCAGGTGAAACATTACCACCTCATTTATCTCCATGGGGTGATGCTGGTGGTTATGATCCAAACAAGGAAGTAGAAAAGGAAGACGGTGAAGCTGTAGAAGACACCGACGAAGAAGAAGAAGAAGTTGAAATTGAGGACGGAGATGAAGATCAAGAAGATGAGGAAGAGGAAGAAGATGAAGACCTCAAGGCTCAAAAGGAATTGGAATTAGAAGCTGCTGGTGTTAAATTCTCTGAAATAAATGAAGAGGATAAGAAGAGTCACTCCAAAAAATCGAAGGGAACTTCCAACAAAGAAGCTGATGAAGAAAAGGAATTGAAGAAGATTATGATGTCTAATAAGCAAAAGAAATTGTTCAAGAAGATGCAATATGGTATTGAGAAGAAAGAAAATAGAGAAAAACAATTGACCAAAAAGAAGAAGCAATTGAACAAAAAGAAAGAACAATTGAAAAAATTGAATTGATCGGAAATGTGAATAGCAGTTTATATCAAAGTGTAGAAAATCTGGTAATGTATTTGATTATAATTTGATATTTTTGGTAGTGTAGTTTATTCTGTGAATTACATCGATGTGCAATTCTGAAAAAAAAAAAAGTTGAAAAACGACACTAAAAAAAAAACCCAACTTTAATCTATGTGAATCAATACTTGCTAAAACCGTTAACAATCAGCAGTTGTTTATAAAACATGAAATCCATACTAAGGTCAACAACAAGGAACCTAATAACAAGCTCAAGAAGATTTGAAAACTTAAAAACAACCGAAGAAATCCGAAATTTTTTGGCAGAGTCTACTTGGTCCATCAATGAGTTATTAAAACTGCCTACTGGATCATCTCAACCAGAGGTGTCGCCAGAGATTGTGAAAAAGATGTTGAAGCTATCTGGGTTGAACGATTTGAAAGATGATCAAAGTGTAACAAAAGCTTTAAATTTACAGATGATGTTTATAAACCATTTGTATGACAATGATCACGAAACTGTTACCCCTTCTCCCAAACGAAATGAAAACAATGGCATATTTCGGTTACTAGCCAGTGATCATTTACCACAACGACCTTTGGAACTAAACAATTTATTGAAACAGATTAATGAGTTAAAGCCGGATCCAAGTAAAGGAGAGGTGGACTTTACGATTAGTGATTTACAACGAGATTCGTTTGTGATAAACAAACGGAAAGAATAATGTCAAATAGATGAGTTCGAGAAAATCAAACTAACTAAGAGTTGTATATTACTACTGCTTGATTCTGCTGTCCATGAACATTCGGTCGGGAATCTCTAATACAAATAAATTTTTAAGAAACTCTTGCAATTTGATTAGTTCTTTGACACCCAGGTTAATTGAGTCAATCTCGGTGGATTTGTTAATATTAATGTATGCTTTGATTTGAAATTGATTTGAATCATCTAACAATTTCAATTTTATTCCTTCATTTGAATCAGCTTGGCTGCTCTCATCTCTGATGAATATTTTATATATCTCTATAATTATGTCACCGTAGAAAAATCGAACTCCTTTCTGCCAATATTGGTTTATCACCTCGTATCCCAAGTCAGAAAGAAAGATTAAGAATGAGTCTTTCCTAGTCGTCCTCTGTGATACACCGTTTGATAATGACTGTGGAAGGGTCTGTGTTTCAGGGTTTGGCTCATCAATTTCCATGATATCAGAATCATTGTCATCATGCGTAGTCTTTTTTTCATCTCCATTTTTTATTATGTCTTCATCGATTGCCTCTGGAAGTTTACCATCGTGTTCTTGTTTCGGTTTATCGGTATTATTGTCACCCTGTTTATCATTGTTTGTATCTATATCTATTGGATCACCATTCCCAACTTTAATCTCAATTGCTGTATGGGTGTGCACTAACGTACTTTCATATATTTGTTGTTGACAGCATCCCTGGTTCTTACCGGCTACAGGGATGTCACTTACTTGTAATGTCCAAACCCTTTCAACACTGTCTTCCTCCGTAAACAATTTTCTTACTACAATGTTTGATTCCTTGTTTATAAACGGTTCCAGAATATCGAATCCCTTTTCAACCTTCTCATCATCTCCCTGTTTATCTGAATTCCATGTGGTTATACATCTCATATAATATTGTTCGATCTGATTGACTTTCCCAGGCTCAAACTTGGGCTTGAATGCATATGATGGCTTTGCAAGTAATGTGTATGTGGAAATTGATTCGGGTTGAATTAAACCAGTCAATGCTTGTAGAGTAGAAATTGTTTGCAAATACTTATTATGTGGAATCGAAGAAACCAAGGATAGTTGATGAACCATAACTGTTTTTCCATAGAAGTAATAAATGTAGAATAGTAAGGAAGTTATAATTCCACTTTTTTTTTTCTCTTTTCTGTTTATGTTTTCATTACACAGTATAAAGCATAGTACACGACCTATATATCTTTCTTTGACTCGTCTTTTTCATCGAGTTTGGTAGTATCTTCAGTGAAAGCAACAATTATATAACTAATCAAAACAACATTGGCTGCTAAAGCAGCAACTCCTCCACTTATTATTGAGTTGTCGGTAAAATATTGTAGGATAAAAAATGTCAACAACGGGAAAACCACCATTAATGCGGTGAAGAACATTAATTTCTGAATGACGGATCTATTTCGTGCAAATAGCTGTTAGTATCATGTTTCGAATTGATTAATAAACTCTGCAAAAAAAAGAAACATACTTTGGGATATCTGGAGCAGGCATGATTGGAAAGATGGGCTATGTTCTGGAGATCAACTACTTTGATTCTTTACTGGATTGTTTTTTTTTTTTTTTTCAATTGCCTTCTACAAGTTGTCTTAATATCGCGTTAGGATGGCTTTTCTTAAATTCTTCTAGCAAAAAACGGGTCACGTGATAAAGTGGAAATTTTACCACAGTATTCATTAGATTTATTGGTCTTCAACAAGCAAACGACAAGATCCATACTTTATCTGAGAATAAAATAGGATTATCAATTTTATGTCAAATTGTAAAGTTGGACGTCTTTTGGTTGATTGTGAAAAATGATTAGGTATGTGGTGTGTGTAATTACTTTTTTTCTCCACACACGTACTCCTCCACTATTTCGGAAGAACTTCGGTGAGATCTAAAAGGAAAAACAATTGAACAAAATCTACAGTTGAAATAAAACAGAAAACTCCACAAAATAGAACCTTATGCTTGATTTAATAGAAGAATCGAAATATACATGGAATTGAATGAAAAAGAGTAATTAATTATATCAAAACTTTTTTTTTCGTATCTCGATTATTTTTCACCAACTCTTCATTATCACAAACTGTTCGACTAGTATCTTAGTTCTATTCAAAAATGAGAAGGTTTAGTACTACGGCAAACGAATCACACCACTCTGATAGGCAGTTCCAGCAATCAGACGAAACACAACTGAATAACCCAATATTTATCGGGGACAATGGAATAGCTTTGGAAACCATTAGTTCTAACACATCTGATGACTCCTCTAGGTCTGGTTACTCAACCCAGGAACTGTCCCACCTTATGACTTCAACCAACCCCCCCAAAAATAGATGGCGGATTGCCTCAACTATATTATTCAATTTTACAAGTGGGTTTAGTGATGCTGCTCCCGGTGCATTGTTGCCACACATTGAAAGCTACTATAACATTAACTATGCCATTACATCGTGTATCTGGGTTAGTAACGCAGTGGGGTTTATTTTAATTGCTGCATTTTCTCACAAGATCCAGCCATGGTTTGGGAAACGCAATAGTTTACCCATAGGCAATGCTTTAAGTTGTGTGATGTATGCTATTGTTGCCAGCGGAACCAAGTTTCCTGTTGTCGTGCTTGGGTTCTTCTTTGGTGGTTGTGGGTTGGCTATGGTTGCTGCTCAATGCAACATCTTTTTGAGTCGGCTAGACAAACAAAGCAAATACTTGGCTTATTACCATGGTAGCTACGGAATTGGTGCCACTATTAGTCCGTTGATAGCAACCAGTATTGTCAACAGCGGGGTCAGCTGGAATCTTTTTTATTTGATCTTATTGGGTTTAATGGTAATCACAGCAATCAATTTATATTTCTCCTTCCAAAATGCCGATGAAGATTTGAAACCTTGGGATCACGATGAGGCAGTTCACAGCTCATCAACTTCGGTTGAGTTGGAAAATTTGGACTCTAGAATTACAAACACAACTAATAACGCAAACACTACTACTCAAACGTCAGAAATGGTGTTGGCCTTGCAAAGCCACGTTACTTGGTTGATAGCCTTCTTCTGTTTGTGCTATCAAGGAGCAGAAGTTTCTTTGGCTGGGTGGATAGTTACATTTTTGTTAGACTACCGTCATTCTGATGCAAATAGTACTGGGTACATTGCTTCTGGTTTGTGGGGTGGCCTCACCTTAGGAAGATTGTTGTTAACGAGACCAATTCACAAATACATTGGCTTGAGAAGGGGCGTTTTTATTGTTTCATTAGTCTCGATTATTTTGGTATTATTAACGTGGGTGGTGCCTGTCATTGTTGTTGAAGCTGTTTTGGTATCGCTTGCAGGAATCTTTATCGGACCAAATTATCCATTGTTGATTACTTACGCAGCTTTACCTGGATTGATTCCTAGAAAGATTCAAGTTGTTTCGATTACCATTATGACTGCCTTTGGGTCAACTGGGGGTGCATTATTTCCATTTATAGTTGGTGTTTTGCTGCAAAAAGTTGGCACATTTGTTGTGTTACCGGTTTTCATTGTGCTTTACGCATTTATGGTCTTCCTCTGGATGCTCTTACCTAATACAGAAAGACAAAATAAACAAAACCAAACCCAATTGAATTTTTGGGAAAGGATTTGGTGAGACTGACTAAAGGTATTTAGTGCAATAAGTAGGTGACAAAGAAATGGGTTTTGATTAAACTATTCTTCTATGATTATTTGTCACAATTTAGAATGAATGTGCAAAAGTACAAAATAAGGAAACAAGAAAAGAAAAAAAAAAAACACGATATAAAAAGAATCAGTGAAAAAAAAAAAAAAAGAGAAAAATCAGCGTATTAATCACCTCTAACGAACAAGAGTTCACCGTCAAAAAAGAATAAAAAACAAATTAATGGCAATAGAACAATTTATCACGAAGGGTGACGATGCCCTTAAATCGAAAGACTATTTAGGTGCAATTTCCTACTATTCTCAGGCAATTAAGGAAAATCCTCAAGCGTTCTCCCCTTATTTGAAGAGATCAACCGCGTATCAAAAATTAAAGAACAATGACAAAGCAAAGGCAGACATATCCAGTGCATTTTCCATTGCCACCGAAAAAGGCAAAAGAGTAGATATTGGCTTATGTTATTTTAAGCTTGGATTGGTTTATTATCAGGAAAAGAAAGTCAAGTTAAGTTTGACCCAATTTGAAAAGGCAGTCGAATACGACTGTAAGGAACCAACTTTATCTATGTGGAAGGCCAAGGCCGAGTATGATTTGAAGAACCACCCTGAATGGAATGTTGAGGGCGATAAAGAAGAAGACGATGATATAGATTTAGTTCTTGGTGTTGAAAACGAGTACACCCAATCAATGGCTAATACCGAGAAGGACAAATCTCATGAACCAAAAATTGTGGAATTGGATGCCAACGAAGAATCAAGTGAAAAGAAATCCAACCAAGAGTCTACATCATCTGCTCCTGCTGCTCAAGCTACTACTCAAGCTCCAAAGTCTACTAACGTTGATGTGATTAACAAGATCGCACCACTAAACGTTAAATTCAGAGATGACTGGTATCAATCCAACGAGGAAGTTATTATCACTATCTATGCCAAAAAAGTCAATGAAGAAAAGTTGAAGGTCGAATTTGATACAAACTCGGTTTGTATTTCCTTTCCAAGCGCAGCCGCCTCTGAATACAAGTATTACTTGGATCCATTATTTGCAGAAATTGTTCCATCGGAATCAAAATATAAAGTGTACTCCACAAAATTGGAAATCACTTTGAAAAAGAAGGACGCAAACAAGTGGCCCGAATTAGAAAAGCAAGCAGTAGAAGGTGTGACTGACAACCAGGACAAGGATAAGAAAGTTGATCCATCCGAATTAGTCTATCCTACATCATCTAAAAAGAAGATCAACTGGAATAACTTTAAAATTGATGATGATGATAAAGAAGAAGGCAATGAAAATGACTTTTTCCGGAAAATATTCAAAGATGTTGACGAAGATTCTAGAAGAGCGATGATGAAGAGTTATGTTCAATCGAATGGAACTGTTTTGACTACAAGTTGGGATGAAGCTAAAGATAAAGAATTTGAGGTTTTACCACCAGATGGGATGGAAGTCAAGAAATGGGATACGTAAAACGGTGTGTAGCTCAGTTGAGTAGCAGTATAGCTGTTTAATATCAGTTTGTTTTTTATGAATGGTAATGCAATGGCCAATAAATATTGTGCCAAATATATTTGTCATGTTCCTGTATATAAATGCAGTTTGTATTGTACACAATTTTCACGTTTATCAAAGAAAGGTCCACCCTTCTGCAATGAACGGACTTTTGCTATCTCTCCCTTCTATTCTTTTTTTGCTGTTTTTTCTTTTCCAATTTCCAATTGTTCACATTATTCTTGGTGAATGTATTTAAGATCAATTTTTAAATCAACAATTCGAAAAATGCATATTGAATCAATTCCTATGAGATGGGGCCATGGTGACAACTATGCCTACTTGGTGGTTGATACACCTACAAAACAGGCATGGTTGATCGACTCTGCCCAAGCTGATGAAGTTCTTGAGTACTTTAAGAAACATAAAACTGATTTCAATTTGAAAGCAATTGTTAATACACATCATCATTATGATCATTCGGATGGGAATCCATTTTTCCACAAAAAGTATCCGGATTTGCCAATTATTGCTGGTAAGGATTCGCCATTAGTTACATATACACCTTCTGATAAGGAAACACTTGAATTAGGAGAGGACCTCACGATTACTGCCTTGCACACTCCTTGCCATACACAAGATTCAATCTGTTACTTTGTGCAAGATAAGAAAACTAACGAGAAAGCTGTCTTTACTGGTGATACTCTCTTTATAAGTGGCTGTGGTAGATTTTTCGAGGGTACAGGTAAAGAAATGAACTACTCGCTCAATCAAGTGTTGGCTAAATTGCCCAAGGAAACTAAGGTTTATCCGGGCCATGAATACACCAAGTCAAATGTGAAATTTTCACAAACAGTATTGAGTAATGAAGCAATAAAAGAATTGGCTGAATATTGCAAGTCCCATGAACATACTACTGGTAAATTTACTATTGGTGATGAATTGCAGTTTAACCCGTTTATGAAACTTACTGATCCCCAGGTGATTAACAGCACTGGATTAACTCTGCCTGACGAAATAATGGATAAATTACGTACCATGAAGAATAATATGTAAAACATTGCTTTATGTGCTTTCATTATTAGTAATATATATATATATATGTCTATGTCTATTGCTATATCCTAACAAAATCAGGCTTGTTAGCATCGTCTATGTACAATTCTGGCTGCCATAGTTCAATTAATTCCAAATCGTATTCTGATTTCCCCATGGCGAATTTCTCGTATTCTTCAAAAATTCCACTTAGACACCAACCCTGTAAAACCTTTCTCATTATTCCAATCAAGACACCAGTACGATGTTTGCCTTTATTTGAGTGAATCAAAATGGGATAGTTTTCTTTATTTAGAATCAACTGCAATGCAAAAGTCAAGCTCTGGGTGGCTTGTTGGATATCGTCCGGTTTATTGAATGGCTCTTGTGACGATTCAAATAATAAGTTGTAGAACCGGATTTCGGTATCATTCTTGATCCAATCTAGATAATTGTTCATTATTTCTGCTGTACCATGCTTATCTTTTTTCTTGCCTTTCTTTGAGGTCTGATTACCGAGATCACCCAAATATATTATAGTTTTTAGTCTCAATTGCTTTAAGAATGGGTAATTTATAGGCATTGGGAACCCTGATCGATAGATTCCATTTTCTACTAGTGAGAAATTCAATGGCGGCACCAATTTAACAACCAGCCTCAGTATTTTTCGACTAGATTCCTCTGAGTGTTTATTATTTGATACATATTGTGTGTTGTCAGTTTCCTGTTGCATGGCCAAGTCTTCTGGTGTAGTTGCTGGGGAAAACCTCTTGTGGGTTACCTCCAATTTAGCCAGAAAATTCTGACTGGTAAGAATTTTTACTTTTTTTTTTGTAACATTTTTAAATGTCACGTGCGTATTTGGTCAAGGAGATTATTCGAAATTGGCTAGTTTATCGATAACATGGCTCTAGGTTTCTGTTATTGATGAACTTTGACCAGTTCAGATTCAGGTAAGATGACTTGACTTGACTTGATGGTCTATCATTTGCAAAATAACTTAAAGTCGGCACATTCAACATATGAATCCAAAGTAATTATTCACGTGACTACTCTGAGGCGTGACTTTTGGGGTTGGAGCGTATTTTTTGCGCCACTTTCCTCTCCTCCTCCCCCTTCGCCTGTAACCACCACCAACACTACCACTAGCACTACTTTTGTTACCGTCACTACCGCCGCACTACAAACCAACAGCGACCACCACCAACCACAACAGAAACATTCACAATCAAGACAAAAAAAAAAGAACAACGAAACCGGAAAAAGAAAAGCGAAAGCAAAAGGAGAAAGAAAGAAGAAAATCTCTCAGGAAGAAAGAAAAAAAAACTCAACGAAAAACAAAATACAAATCATCATCAAAAGATTATATATCACAACTTCCAATAATAAAAATCGAATTTCATCATATACAACACTTCAAAACTCATACTACCTTTTACCCACCTTCATCAAACTTAAAAGAAGACTCATTTTCATCCATCTACCAACTATAAAAGACGATCAAAACTTGCTTGTTTTCAATAAGATTATTTGTTTCCCCCCCCATTTTTTGTCCTTGTATTGTGTTTTTCTTTTTGGTTTCATAATTTTAATCAGATTGAATTACAATAAAAAGTGACTCAGCTTCTAGAATTAAGGTAACAGTTTCACATAGATTAATAATTCTTTACATTCAAGAAAAAAAAGTGAAAAAAAAAAGTAAAAATAGCATAATTAATTGCATTCTTATCAGCATCGAACCTAGAATTTATAAAATAAAATTTATCCCGTGTCATTTTTGTTTGTATAAAGCAGGTGGTATTTCCTTATAATCTGTGTTTTATTTATTTATTTAATTATTCATTTGTTTGTTTGATTTTTATTAACTTACTACTTTGGAGATATTGATATTGCCATGCTCAGTCCAAAATCTACAAATCAGGAGGTGCCAGCAACTGCACCTTTGGATGATATAAATACTACTAAAGATGTGTCCATGGTTGATGTGAGTAAAGCAGAAGGAGAAAATCAACAACCTCCGAGAAGAAAATCTACAATAATATTGACCGATGAAATTGATTTAGATAGAATGAATATTGATAATAAGGAATCGGATAAGAGTAATGAGCAGGGGGATAAAATGCATATTGACCGATCCTTATCGAACTTGAATCAGCAACAGCATTCACAATCTTCCCAGCCAGAACACTCCCAACCAGAACAGCAACAGCTGCAGCAGCAGCAACAACAACAGCAACAACAACAACAACAACCTGTTGCACCAGATGCCAATATTGCTGTTCCCGTGGATATCAAATGGGTCCAAGGTGGTCAAAAAGTCTATGTAACTGGTTCATTCACGGGATGGAGAAAAATGATTGGGTTAGTAAAACAACCCGATGATAATTTTATGATTACTTTAGGGTTACCAGTTGGAACACATCGTTTCAGATTTGTGGTTGATAATGAGTTGAGGTTTTCCGACTTTTTACCTACAGCCACAGATCAAATGGGCAATTTTGTGAATTATATTGAAATCACTCCCGAAAATGTTCAACAACACCTATTACAAGAAAAAGAGGAAAGCAACAATGAGTCACAACAGCAAGAGCTTGAGAAACAGCAAGCAAAAACGGGCGATAAGACATCCAGCCAACAAGCTTCGCGTAGATCTTCGGTATCTCGATCAAGAAGTAATTCCATGTGGGGGTTGACTAATGACGATGATGATATGGGTGACGGTTATTCAAGATACCATGATGATGAAAGCAATGCATTGGATGAAAAAACCTATCAGTATATCAAAGATATCCCACCAATTTTCACTGATCCAAAGGTGATGGAGCAGTATTATGTGGCCATTGATAAGCAATCGAGGAATAATAATGGACAACAGCAAGCATGGTTACATCCACCACAATTACCACCTCATTTAGAAAGTGTTATTTTAAATAATTTCAATAATACTGAGAATAATAGTGGTGCATTGCCCATTCCAAACCACGTTGTGTTGAATCATTTGGCCACGACATCGATCAAGCACAATACACTTGCTGTGGCCTCTATCGTGAGATACAAAAGAAAGTATTTGACACAAGTTTTATACGCACCACTACAACAAGCTTCACTGTCTTCCACAACACAAGAGCAGCAACTGTGACGTCTGACAAGTTAAATCCTGAAGCCCAAGATACAAATATACACGTGTACCCATGAAGAAAGACAAGACATATTTCTACAAATAAATGAAAAATTAAAAAAAAAAATAAATAAATAAATAAATAAGCTGTAAATGAATGGCTTCAAGCATTTTATGTCTCTACTACATTGTTTCCTTTTATTACTTTTTTCTAGATTGTATAATTCTTTTTAATTGTTCTTATAAATATTAATTGTTGTTTATGAAACATGGGCTTAAACTATTACAAATTAAACAGATTTATTTAAAGTTCTATTGAATATGAAAAATGTAGATGTATATTTTTTTTGGTTGGCTGATCCAGCGGAAATTTTTTTTTTCTCTTAATTTTTTCGCAGCCTACAAGGATAGTATAGTATATAAAACTAATAGTGCCACAAAACACACTAAAATTTCATCTGAGAATTGAAATGTTCAAACACTAAGAAAATCATGGTGTTCAATTAATGATTTGCTTCTCAATTAATAGTCAGAAGATCCATAGGAGTCACTGTTACTTCTTCTGTTTGAGGAACCGTATGAATCATCGTTTGAAGAACCGTAGGAATCATTACCTCTTCTATTAGAAGAACCATAAGAGTCATCATTAGAAGAACCGTATGAGTCGTTACCTCTTTTGTTGGAAGAGCCATAGGAGTCAGTGTTAGAAGATCCATATGAGTCAGTATTGGAAGAACCGTAACTGTCAGTGTTTGAGGAGCCATATGAGTCGTTACCTTTTCTGTTAGAAGAGCCATAAGAATCATTGTTGGAAGATCCGTAGGAATCATTGCCACTTCTGTTAGAAGAGCCATATGAGTCGGTCTTGGAGGAACCATAGGAATCGGTGTTAGATGAACCATATGAATCATTGTCTCTTCTGTTGGAGGAACCGTAGGAATCAGTGTTGGAGGAACCATATGAATCGTTACCTCTCTTGTTGGAAGAACCGTAAGAGTTGTCATCGTCATTGGAAGAGCCAAATGAAGAGGATCCATAAGAGTCGTCGTTGTTTCTTCTGTTAGAAGATCCGTAAGAATCGTTATCTCTTCTGTCGTTCTTGTCTTTGTCGTCGTCTTTACCGAAACCGAAAACCATTGTTAATTGATACTAAGTGTAATTGATTGGAATACTAGAAAAAAAGAAAGAAGAAAAGAAAGAAGAAAAAACTCAACTTTCTTTCGAAAATCAAGGATCAATGTTGGTATTTATATACTTTTTTTTTTAGTCAAACTCTACGAAATGAAATTCAAAGAGAATAATCCACAGAAGAGGAGAGAGGGCAAAAGTGGGGGGACCAAAGGGGGTTAGAAAACAGGAAACAGCAATAGAGAGCAATAATTGAAAAATAGTGTTGTCAACAATAAAACAAATTGGTCAAACTTAAAATGCAAAACATGAAATTTCCAATTTCCAGAATAAATAATATCAGCATACATGGCCCCGAAAACTACTTTACCGTGTCGCTTTAACCTCCCCCTTCCTAAAACGAGACAATTAGACATACATTCCACAATTATCATAATCCCCTTTTTTTTTTCCTTACAAAACACTTTATTTTTGTCGTTTTCGTTATTTGCTTCGACGACATTGTAAACTCTTTGGATTTGCAGTAGTAGTGCTCCTGGTGTAAGGTGGGTTTGGTTGTAGAGTAAAAGAAACGACAATTGATTACACCTCGATTTGCATACGCATGGCAAAGAGAATACCGAGTTAATAGTGAGTCTATTAGTGTTGCAGGAAAAGTTATACGAACAACATTTTGTTTAGTGTGGATATTCCAGATCAACAACAATATGACTAAAATCATAGCTCTAATTTTCAGTTTACCTTTGTTTATTACGATACTGCCACAGTCGTGCTGTACCAGGGTCAGTTTTAGAAAAACTATTCTAGAAATGATGAGTAGAAATGTACTATCATGAGCAATATTTCAAAAAGTGAAATTATAATTGCTGCTGACAACACCAACAATACATACAAATTTGGAAACGAGCAAATCGAGAAAATTTCAATCCGTTTAGCAAGTTGTTCGTTGTCGTCATTGTCGATTAGTTTCAGTTTCTAGAGGTGAAATTTTCTATGGCACCAAAACCAAAGCCTCAATTTTAATTTACTCTGTGTGGTACAAAATACATTAGAGAGGATCCTCTCCAAACAGGATTGCAGGAAGTTTTACACGAGAATGATTTACTACACGACGTTGAATTAAAAAGCTCAACCAGTTTGTCAGCAATTTTGTTCAATCTGTTCAATTTCTTGTATAAAATAAAGCAATATGAGAGAGCATCTAAATCAATAATGTCAACACAATATTAAACTTTGAGAAGGATTGTTCAACAAAACAATCCGATGAATAGAAGAAGAATAATATCAAATTGTTCCTGATTGATTGTTGTTATTTATTTTTCATCTCCGAATTCCTGCACAATGGCTCAACAACAGCCAACACGGATCACACATTAAATTTTTTTTTCGTGCAGGACCCCGTGGTGGTGGCTGTGGCTGTGATTGTGATCATTGTAGTTTCTGCCTTGATGATGACAAAAAATGATAGAGTTCAGTATGAGGAAGAAATTAAGCGATATCTGTTTATGATGTGTTTAGTTATTAATTGCTCTCAATGGTTTTCAACAACGTATACAAAACTGGTGGTGCTTGAAACGAATGAGTAATACAGATCTAATTAAGCTGTGATTTTCTAAGTTTGCCTTGTCTCTACAGTTCAAAAAAAAAGAACAGAACACCTCAGAGGCTGTTGTGATGCAATTTTTAGGAACCTCAACAACAACCACTGACTGATCTAAGCCAGCATTTGTTTAATGGGATTTTTTAAAAAATGGGGCAAACGGGGAATTGAACCCCGGGCCTCCTCGAATTTTGTGTTTGGTGAACAACCCAAACGAGGAATCATACCACTAGACCATTCGCCCAATTCGATGACTTGGAATTATTCTAGTTATTTTTGACATACAAAGCTCAGCTTTATTACAGATAGTCATGTTTGCATGGAAGAATTAGTACTACTAATAATATAAGAAAACTAGTTAATTGGAGTCAATGTCTTATACATGTCTTCTAATGGGTTATGCATTGATTAATTATGAATTTCTTTTAAATACAATCTATTGCTATTATTTGTATGTAAAACTTTACCCAAAAACCAACAAAAAAGAGTGGTCTTGGATAAAGATTAAAGTAATTCGAAAAAGATTTGGTAACTAGCTATATTGTTTTTACGTACATCAGTAACTACACATAGCCATTCAGTTTGATTATGTATATTGACATAGTTGGATTTGTAATTTCTGTTAAAATGGAAAACCCTAATCAAATGTATATGTTGAATAGGTAGTTAAATTGTACAACCTACTACTTGTTGTCAATTGAATTCAGAGCCAATACTTATATCTCCTGGAAACTGATACACAAACGAATTGTTAAACTATAACACTCGACGTTCACATCTAAGGATTCATCGTCGTTAAGATTTATACTCATTAGCAAACTCACTTGCCATATTAAACACTTCTCAATCTATTTCCCACAATCCAATTAATCAGCACGAAAACTAAGATACTATATATATCTGCCTATACCTGATATACACATGGCACATGGCGTATCCCACAAAAAACCGTCAAGACAACACCAATATGACAATGCCAATTATACAATTGCATATACCACGTGACTTCATTTTATGGTCATGAGAAATTAACTTATCATGGGGTTAGGCGAGAATATCAACACTTATCATTTGTTTTTTTTTATTTCTCCTTTTTCTTTCTTCTTTCTTCTTTCTTCAGACGTTGTTGATTTATTTTATCGACAGCATCCTTTTCTTTGGCCACATATCCAAGCGATATACTGGCCAAAGCGAAGTCCTTTTATAAAGCAATGCTACCAAATGTAACAGTTCGAGGTCAGAAGATTAAGCGGGTATGTTCACACGGATATTTTATGGGGTATCACTTGTACCAAACACTTTGATACGATAAGAATATTTGTAATACTAACTTCAGTGTCTTTCATAATCAGCTCATAACCTGTTGGAATTTAAATTCGTATGTTGTTCATTCAAAATTTTGATAAATGGGACGAGAAATCATCGTTGCCTCCTAATTAGATTATGACTTAGTACTAACTAAACTGTTTATCATTTTTTAAAGCGTTGGGCTCCATGTTAGAATAGATTATTAGGGCGGTACGTATTTCATAATTTATATATAGGTACTTATTTTTACTAATTTATTGCACAGGAAAAGATAAAAGGTATCGATTATACCTATCAGCAAGGTTTAAGCAAAATGAAGTATTTTTACCATATTTTTCCATTTTTATATAGATACATCAAGAGGTTTATTTTAAGTTCACCTGGATAAACCATTCAACTAACCCAATTGAATTGAATGACAATTTGATCTCCGAAGAGGGATTCATTTCTATTCTGGAGAGATAAACGTCATTGTTTAGGAAAGAGCAAGAGATAAGAAATCTTTTGTATATTGTATATATATTATTAATATTATATTACACTATCGTTTGTTTGTTTGTTATAATTATATGTGAGATTTCATATGTAAGATGTTGTTGTCTCTTTCCATTATTTAGCTTTTTTGAAAAAGCTATCAATGGCTCCACGTTTGACCTTTTTATTAGTTGTACCAGTTGCAGGTTTCTTTTTGGTACTGGAAGATTTAGTATTATTTGTGGTAGATTTCAAATTACTTTCTAAAACATTTTCAATTAAACTCTGTTGAATCTTCAAATCATCAATATGTTTCAAAACTCGAGTAAAATCATATTTAAATTCTTCCAACAATTTTTGTCTCAAGAAACTGTTGACACCATCATCCAAATAACTATTGAAAATGTAATCAATGGAATATAACAAACCTAGATCATTCAATAATTGGTCTTCTATATTGTTGTTTGACATTGATGGATTTAATTCCAATTTCAATTTTGTTAATATGCTATTATCATTCGTAAGGATATATTTTTGCAATGCTAAGACTTTCTCATTCAACCAATGT
>OKKB01000078.1_pt1 | contig 66971 bp, 35 predicted proteins | sample 1613931 | NCBI WGS metagenome assembly OKKB01 (sample SAMN04436893, study PRJEB24849) | human gut metagenome | biome: human gut; feature: NICU; material: stool | host: Homo sapiens | place: USA: Saint Louis, MO | collected 2012-02-08
CATTAAAGATGTGAGGGACAAGTGAAAAAGAAATTAAATAAAATCAATTAATCAATTAATTAATTTGTTGATTAACAATATTTTATATGAATCAATAATAATTTCTTGCCATTTTATCCAAATTTTGAAGATTAGCATTTGATATTAATTTTTCAAAAAACTTCTTTAATGAACTTTAGTCTACCGTGATGATGATGGTTCTTTCCCCACATCACACTTTCTTATCATCACATTTACATTCACAATATCAAAATACTTTCCTCTTTTGTTAGGAGCTGTAGTTGTCTGTACGTTATTATTATTATTATTATTACAACGGGTCTAACTTTTCTATATTCCCTGTATTATAAAGATCTGACACCAATTTTGTTTAACAAGCATTCACCCCCAATTTACTATTATCCTTTTTATCATTTGAATTGAATTGAATTGAATTGTAATGTAGTAGTAGTAGTAGTAGTTAGTTAGTTAGTAGCCCCACGATGCCCTTTTTTGGTTTGTCTCCATTGTGCTTTCCCACACGACAATCACCAAGAAGTTGATAAAAAAAAAAATATCACCAAAAATTTCTTAACAGAATTTTTTTTTTTGCTTTTTGATCTTTGCTTTTTGATCTTTCTTGTTTTTGATTTAATTTGTTGGAAATTAACATATCCATACAAACAGAAGAGGCTTTTATAAAGCTTGATTATAATCATTCTGTAACAAAGAAGACGAATCAACACCAAGAACACCAAGAACATTTCAATTTCATATCTTCAAATGGGACTTTTCATTCCAACTAACAAGTTACAAAACTTGAAATTATATAAATATTCATCTGAAGATCATTCAATTATATCGAAATATATATTGAAAAAATGGTGGAATTTTTTTGTTCAAATATTTCCTTTATCAATGGCACCTAATGTTGTTACATTATTAGGATTATTTTTCATTATTGGGAATTTAATGACAGTATTTTATTATGATCCTTATTTAAATGAAACTCAACCAACTTGGTGTTATTTTTTTTATGCCTTTGGATTATTTATGTATCAAACATTTGATGGATGTGATGGATGTCATGCTCGTAGAACGGGTCAAAGTGGTCCCTTGGGGGAATTATTTGATCATTCAATTGATGCCATAAATACTACTTTAGGAACATTTGTTTTTGCTAGTGTTTTAAAAATGGGATATGGAGGATTATTATTATTAAGTCAATTTGCATCAGTTTGTAATTTTTATACTTCAACTTGGGAAGAATATCATACTCATACTTTATTTTTAAGTAAATTTAGTGGTCCCGTTGAAGGTATATTGATGATTTGTATTGTTTATATCATTACCGGGATTTTTGGTCCTGATATTTGGACAATTGATTTATTTGAATTAAATTTAACAAGTTTAGGTTATGGTTATTATAAAGTTGATACTTCAATTATTTATACCATTATTGGATTGACTTCATTATATTTTAATATTGCTTCTGCCATGTTTAATGTTTCTAAACATTATAAGAAAAGTAGTACCAATAACAGTACTAATGGCGACAAAGATGAATCAACTAAAGATCAAATTTCTCAAGCTTATCGAGGATTATATCCATTTTTCATTTATTATGGATTTGTTTTCTTACTTTTATGGATTTATCCACAAATTCTTTATGATTATGGTTTCCCATTAGTGATATCTATTGGTTGTACTATTGCATTTTCTGTTGGAAGAATTATTTTGGCTCATTTAACTTTACAAGAATTCCCATTTATTCAATATCCAATGTTTGTCCCTATTGGTCAATTGATTTTGAGTAAAATTTTAATTGATATTTATGGTTATGGTACTGCTAAAGTGTTACATGCCATTAGTTGGTTAGGTTGTGGAATAACTTTAGGTATTCATGGAATTTTTGTTGCTGAAGTGATTACTGAAATCACTACTTATTTAGATATTTATGCATTATCAATTAAGCATAAAAAAATAAACTAGAGAGAGATACGTTTTGTTTGGTTACTTGCTTGTTTAGTTGTTTGCTTGTTTAGTTGCTTGTTTGCTTGTTTGCTTGTTTACTTACCATTATGTGTTTTTTTTTTTTGTTTAATCCTACCATTTTACTTTAGATTAATATAAATATAAATTCTTTAGATGTATATTATTATTATTTTTTTTTTGAATTTTTTGAAAAAAGATCTTTATTTACAAGGTTGAAAATTTGCTTTTACTTTGCTTTTGGATTGGATTGGATTGGATTGGATCCTATTCTATTCTATTTCATTTATTTCTTATTTTCATTTCCAAATGCAGCTTCAGATCCAGGAGCTAAAACATCTTGAGCAGATTTTTCTAATGACATACCTCTTTCCATTTCTTGTAATTGAGTTTCGGATAAAATTGCTAAAGCTAAAGGAACTCCTAATAATAAAGAACTTGAAGTCAATGTCCATAAAAATTTCCCACCATTTTGAACACTTGATTTAAATAAATCTCCTATAGTTGATGATAAATTATATATGGATTCTCTTTGTTCTGGTGGAACAATATCTTTAAGAGCAACAATTCTTTCTAATAAAGTTTCATTTTCAAAATCAAAATCATCAAGATCTGATTCATCATCATCATCAGATTCTTCTTCAGAACTAGCTTCATCGATAATGTGGTTGTTTTTAGCAACTGATTGATTTTCAAATTGTTGTTGAGTTTCGTCGTCAATTTGTGTTAATTTAACCATGGTCTATAACTTATAAAGAGAAACAATTATTATTAATGATGATACTTTTTATAAATTCAACAAACAAACAAATCAAAAAATTTGTAGTTGGAGGAAAAGTTGATTCCCACAAATTGTAGAAAGAAGAAAAAATTTTTTTGGGCTACTTTGAATGGAATTTTTGGTATACACACGCACTAAGTTAACTAAATGAATTCACCATCTTGAATACTATTATCGTTAGTATCATTAGTATTAGTATTAGTATTAGTATTGGTATTATTATCATCATCATTATTTATTATATTATCCCCCTCATCATCGATATTAATATCGTCTTGCTCTATATTATCATTATCACTACCATTGGTACTGTAATTTGGTATACTATTTGACGTGTTATGGTTGATTGAACTTATATTTTCAGAAGGCCCCTGTGAGTTAATGTTATTGGTGTTAATATTGGACGGCGTGTTGGATCTGCTATTACTATTATTATTCTCAATATTGCCATCTGAATCAGATTTATTTATCAATATCTTGTTGTTGTTGTTGATATTAATGGCGTCGGGCTTATTATTCATAGGTACTTCAAAATTATTACCAAATTGATTTATGGCCATCCCATTAATCCCATTAAATTTAGATGTATCTATATTATTAGAAAATTGGAATCCTCCTAAAGCATCATCATCAACACCATTATCAATATTATTAAAATTCCCCATTTCCGAAACTGCTCCATTATTGTTTTGGCTTGGCATATTTCCATTAATATTGTTTTGGCTGGAATTTGTATCACCTCCTATATTAATAAATGAATTAATCAGTTTGGGATTATAGTTCTCAGGTGCTGAATTTACTTCCACCAGTGGATCAATTTTATCAATTGAAATTGAATATTGATAAATGGAAGGTGTTTCCTTATAGTTTTTATTGAATCTTGTTTTATAATCATTTAAAATTTGTTCCAATTCTAATTCTAATGTATTTAGAGATTCTTTATCAGTTACATTTTCTTGTAATTCTGCCAATTTCTTGGTCTTTTCACGATGATATTGAAATCTTTCATCATTTAATAAATATTTACTATAATTGGGATCCAAATTTTTTTCCATTTGTTCTAATTTTGTTATCAATTTCTTTTCAATATATTTCATTGCTGACAAATCTCCAAAATATACATCTTCTGGTTTCAAATTCTCATAATCACCACTAGTATTAGGTTTGGGTATCATTGGATATAAACTTGGAGGAATAATTTTTGAAGTATGAATTAATTTACTCGTCACATTTTCAATATATTCATGATTGGTTATGTATCGGAATAATGCATCATTTCTAAACGAAATCAAATCAGCTTCATCATGTAATTGAACACCAAGAGTTTCTTCTTTGGCAGAATGTTGAGATTGTCCATTGGGTGGAGGGATTCCTCCTCCATTTCCTCCCGGGGCTAATTGACCAGCTGCTGCCGCTCGTTGAGCTTGCATTTGTGCCTGTGCTTGGGCTTGTTGTGCTCGAGCTAGTTCAGCTTGTGCTTGTAATGTCTTTTTATTCATACGACCTCTTGGTCTACCTGGATGAGCCATGGTGGTAAAGTTTGATTATTTTTTTCAATTTAATAATAAATGGGAAAACTGTTAGTTATTGTTTTGTATTATTTATTTATTTATTATTTTTTTTTTCCATTTGGGTTCTTTTTTTTTCTGTTCTTAATGAACACCACCAGAAAATTAGTTTCGTCTTTTTTGGTGAATATTACACGCATATAGTCGTCCTCTTAGATAAGCGATTAGTATTCAAATTTTGACAACCAACCAGCCAACCATTCATATACTTATTAATCATCAACCGTCATTTCTATAACATTGTTTTCTCTTTTGTTGAGTATATTTATTGGATATGTTATTGATGTTTTCTAGGCTTCACGGTGTAAAACTTAATTGCTTTTTAGATTCATCGCAGTTTTTGCTGCACCACAGACATTGGGCAAGAAAGTTATCTACTAACCTCAAGGATCTCATAGAATATATACAACTATCAGCTCATATATTTCTATTTCTATACTAATAAATTACACATATATCAACTTAATCAAAACTAAAAAGAATGGCTTGGAGAAAAAAAAAAACTTGAGCCCAATGTGTGGGGAGAAGGAGGAAACCACAAATGAAAATAATATATATATTGAAACAGTCAAAATCAAAATCAAAATCAAAATAAGATAAAATAAAACAAATCAAATCAAAATAAAGCAAAAAAATAAAACAAAATAAAGTAAGATAAAGTAAGATATGGTGATTTCACAACCAGATTGGGAACTCAATTGAATATGCACAAAATGGAGAAGGAGAAAAAGTAGGAACGGAATTCTATTGAATGGAACAGTTTAGTCTATTGTAAATTAACATGATAAACAAATACTAAATTAAGCTGATAATAAGGAATGAGTAGATTCTAATTATGACACCATCTTCGGCTTGTCTTTTTCTAAAGATCAAATCTTCCATTGACAAATTCATCATCCATATGTTGATCTTCATCAACTTCCATTTCATCTTCTTCTTCAATTTGTTCAGCTAAAACTTCTTCATCTGGAGGTAAATTAGGATCTCCTGGTATAAATGACCCAGGAGGTCTAAATGCATTAGCTCTATATGATCTAGCAAAATGATCATCCATAGTTGAATCGTCAACATATGTAAACCCTTTGAAATTTGCTTGAATTCCTGGTGATAATGGAGTTGTGGCCATTTCCATTTGTCTTTTCAATGCTGAAGTATTTTCTGATGTGAATTCAGTATCAAAATTGGAAATATCAGTTTCTGATACTATATGAGGTTTAAATGGTGGAGGAATATTTTTAGCTCTTAATAAATCCCAATCTATATCGGCAAAAAATGGATGAGCTTTCAATTCTCTAGCATCATCTGTGGCCCCTAATCTATGTTTAGGGTTTCTATTTAATAATCCTTTGACAAAGGATCGACCTTCTGGACTTAATACATCTTTAGGGAACCTCACTTTACCAAAGGCTATGTTTTTATACATTTGTTGAGTGTTTTCTGCATGGAAAGGTGACCAACCACAAGTCATTTCAAATATCAACACTCCTAATGACCAGAAATCAACCATTTTAGTATATCCTTGTTCATCTAATAATACTTCGGGAGCTAAATATTCGGTGGTGCCACAAAATGTGTTAGTGGTGCCATCCATATTTAAATCAGCTTTTGATAATCCAAAATCACATAATGCAATATGACCATTAGCATCTAATAATATATTTTCTGGTTTCAAATCACGATAAACAATGTCATTATCATGTAAATGCTCTAATGCAAGAATCAATTCTGCTGTATAAAATTTTGATCGATCTTCATTAAATCTACCTTCCTTTTGTAAATGGAAAAATAATTCACCACCAGACATAAAATCAGTCACCAAAAATAAATCTGATGGAGTTTGAAAAGAAAATTTCAACCCAACAATAAATGGTGATGACGCTGCTGAAGTACGAACTAAAATATTACGTTCACCAATAGTATGAGCAATTTCCTTTTTCTTAACAATAACTTTTTTCGACAAGATTTTCATAGCATAAACTCTATTAGTGTCTTTTTTACGAACTTGGAAAACTTGGCCAAATGTCCCCTTACCTAATAATCTCAAGAAATGGAAATCATCTGGTCCATATGATCTTTTGATGTTATTATCAAATGAGGTATATTCCCATTTAATTTTAATATGACCTGAAGAAACCGTCTCACCAGTTATTCTCGCACCCAATTGCAACCATTCACTTTCATTTTTATTATTTTTATCAGTGGAAGGAGATATTCTTACATGACCCAAAAATGCATCATCTCGAGCTCCATCATAAACCGAAATGTCCAATTCAGATTTCAGTCCCACAACATCAAATATAGTATCATGATTCCAAATGGGGTTGGAAGAATCATTGGGTAAATTCAAATGAGGAGTAGATAATTGTCTTTGATACATTGAAGGTCTTTGTCCAAATAGATTACCACTATTTTTCATAGGTAATGCCTTTGGTGAAGGTCCATGATTGGAATTGTACATGTTTCTTGGTCCATTATGTCCTTGATTGTTATTGTGACCAAACGATGACACTGGAGATTTCCCATATGAATCAGGAGCATTGGTAACAAATTCTGAACTCTCAAAACTACAGACAACATAAGGCTGAGTGGCAAAAATATCTTTGGCTTCCAATATCGTGACTTTTAATTTGCCTTTAATGGGCGAGTCTCTAGATGCAGGACTGAGTTTGTTGCCTGTTTTATCGATTGTGATGATATTGGCATCTTGGTCTTGTGAGGAACCCCATTGGTTGCCATATGGCTGTTGGATATTTGCTGAGTTTTGATATGGTGCAGAAGATTGTTGTTGTTCTGGTGGTGGTTGTTGTGCTTGCTGTTGCTGTTGTTGCTGTGGGTTGTAAATATTATTCTTGAATGTCTGGTTCAAATATGCTTCAGGGTAATTGTTGGTTGTTGTGCTTGTTGTTCCGTAAACCGATGAATGGTTGGCAACTGCCGTGGTTGGTGCTGCACTCACTAGTGTTTTCGGAAAGAATTTGTTTGTGCCTGACTGTTGTTGTTGTTGTTGTTGTTGTGGAAATTGGTGTGATTGTTCAGACATGTGCGGCGGTTGATAACGATGAGAATGTTGTTGTTGAGATAAATGAGATTGAGGATATTCTTCTGTGTTTGACTTGTGGTGTTGTTCTTGTGATGAATGAGCACTTGGTGGCGGAGTGGGAGATTGTGATGATGATTCCTTTTTATAATTACCAAAACCAAATAATGATTTTGCAAAATCTACCATTAAAGATTGTAAGGGAATGATATTAAAGAATTATGAAGTTGTAAGTGGGTTCTATAAATGAGCTTTGGGTAAATATATTGAACTAATTGTGAAGTCAATTATCTATTACTGAAATGCAAAAATAAAAAAAAAATATATCAAAAATAAAAAAGAAAGAAAAGCCCGTCCTCAATTCCGTTCAATCTTTGATGAAGAAGAAGAATGATGAAGTTGATGATGATGATTAATCCAAACTTCTTTTTTCTGTTTTTCCTTTTTTTTTTTTCTTTTCTTTTTTTTTTCCTTTCCTTTCAAATTTCCCTGTTTTTATCTTTTTCTGTCTTTCTCCGTCGGACACATATTCAAATACACAGACACACTCTTTTAGTAGTTGTTGTTGTTATTTTTGTGCTTACAATGTTTTTTGTCGGTCATTTTTTTAATTTGCGGCATTAAATTATTAGATTTATTGTTTATCATCCACTCATCTTCATGGTCGTCCATCAAGTAATATTACTTATTCTATTGGTTGATTGGTTCTTGTTAAGTGTCATTGCGTTTACCGTTTATTACAACAATCTACGTGTCAATTTATAGACAAAGGTTTCACACAACTTAGTTGTAGACGTAATTGACAAACGTATTTCTATTACTAAGTCAAGGGAAGCATTACACCAACAATTACAACAGTGCCTTTTGCAAAGCCAAATGAATTCTAAACTAATCGTTTAAATCAACTCCAATTGGATCTCAACAACATCTAATAGTGTTACCAATTGACCTATTATATCACAACATCAAAGCAAAACTAATGCTGACGAAAAAACTTGGTATATGCCAGACACTTTTACGCACAGTTAACAGGTAACAAAAAAAAAGCTTCGTGGAAGTAAACAAAGTTAGATCGACACAAAGTAAGTGTAACTTTTCGTGTCTATCTATCAAAAGATGAATACTACGCAAATTATTTCCTTTTTCGCCAAATATTGTTCTCTACGTACTTTCGTTGAATGGTGGCTTCGAGTTATTAGCCCTGCGATCTTTGCAAAACAATATGTTCATATTACGACTAAGCGAAACAATTTCGTGAATTGGATTTGATCAACTCCAATATACCTAGGTTGGATAATGGTATACTCTCTTCAATAGAACTAATGAGAAGACAGACGTTATTATAGCAGCCACACTATAAATTAGTCAATTCATTCTATGAACTACTTTTTGTACTATGCTTTAGTCAGCGCTCATTTGCTGACATTGAAGTAAAACAAGATTTGCCGATTTTTCATCTAAAATTATTCTAAAATCTGTTGTTATTGTGTGTTGTAATTTCAAGAAAGCAAAAAAACAATTTTTAGTCTTAAAAGGGGAACAAAGTCTACAATTAGAAGAACGACAAACAAGAAACAAAGGAGTGGAGAGAGAGGAGGGCAAATGAATAAATCTTCAATTAATCTTTTTTATGTTTTTTCGAACCCTTCGTTCGGGTTTCACTGATCGTGTACTCAGTGGCTTATTGAGAAGATCTTGAGAAGATCTCAGGAAAAAGATTTGATTTGTAGATAACACAATTACTAGATAGACAAAATTCACAGACATGAAATGAAGTTATACATCGACCTTCGACAAATGAAAGTTCTGAATTACACTTTTACCATTTCCGACACACGATATTTACTCGACAAACTGCCACTCTTTTGTTTCCGTTTCCGTTTCCGTTTTGTTTTGTTTTTTCACTTTTTTTGCGATGAATAGATTTTTGTGCTTCCAAAGTTTTTAGCTCGATTGTAATTTGTTTTATGTCTGCAGATATCCTCTTCAGGTTTGTGTAATTGATATTATCCATTGCCTATGAAGTTTTCTTATCATGACGTTATAGCCTAGACCATTTTCAACCAACCGTTTTATTGTAATTATTGATTTTCAGTTGCAGTTAGGGTAAGTTTTTTGAGCAGAACACACTACCACTTGGATTTAGAAGTTTTCATATACCATTACCACAACATATTAGCCACTAGGTTGTGTTATTTTAATAATACATATTTAGCTTTATTGATATTACATAGACAAGCAGTTCTCAAATAAGTGTGGTGGTTTGATGATATCTAGGTTTAGGACAATTTTTATTTAGTATTCGAAGAAATTATCAACTAAAAATTATCGACACTCTACTTTCTTTCCTGTTTTCTCCAAAACCTTATATTTCGAATGGTGACAACCATTAGTATTACTGAACTACTATTCTAGAACTTTTGTAGACCAAAAATATAACTAACACATTATCTATTACTCTATATTATCCCAGATTCTCAGTGTAAGCTAGCAATTGCTATATCTATTCTGCACCAAAGGGTATAAATACCAAGAATCAAGGTTACCCATATCTAACCTCCCTACTTCTTAATCTTTATTTCTCTATCATTTTGCAACCATAATAATCAGCCCTTAGTAAAGAATACTACAATAAATGCTGTCGTGTAAAATAATCAAAAACCATTTTACTCAGTATTACTCGTGTGTAGGCATTTTTTCTCTTACTTCAATTCTACCAATGTTAAATCAACAGAGAGAAGAAGGGAAAGAAAAAAAACTTTCCAACATCTACTATACGAAACACCTACCTACTCTATAACGCAAATTCCCACAATGAACGTGTTTAGAGGATTAATATCTATTCCCCGTATATCGTGTGTGTCACAGATATATTCAGCTAGACAATTATCATCAACATTGCCATTATCAACTAAAAGAACTTATGACAAATTTTATAAAATCACCAAACAATTACAACCAATCGATAAGAATGTCTACGAAATTGGCCAAGAACGTCCAGACAACATAAGTATCCCTAAAGATTTACCTGAATTTCCAAAATATGAGTATGAACCTCGTTTTTTCAAAAGACAAAACCGTGGATTATATGGTGGGTTACAACGTAAACGTTCCAAATCATGTTCTGAATATTTAAATAAAACATTAAGAGCTCATAGACCAAATGCTCAATGGACAAAATTATGGTCAGAAACTTTGAACAGGAGATTACGTTTACGTGTTGCCACCAGAGTATTAAAAACCATATCTAAAGAAGGAGGGTTAGATCAATATTTATTGAAAAGCACCCCAGCCAGAGTTAAAACTATGGGATTAAAAGCGTGGCAATTAAGATACAGAATATTACAAGAAAGGGAACAAAAACAGAGAGGAAATGTCACCCTACTGGATGGTACAACTAAGCCAATCCAATATATCAGCTCCAATGGTTTGAAATTCCATGCCACTAAAGATGCTATGTTATCTGAATTATATGAAGCTGTCCAAAGAGATTCATATTACCCAATTAAACCTTTTCATTTCGAAAGAGACTACAGTTGGTTGTCGTATGAAGAAATTGTTAAGAAATTAGAACAATACAATTGGGATTTTTCCGAATTAGCTACCAAATAAATATCATCAATGTAAATAGTTATAGATTTTACTATACATAACAACATTAATATACTTTTGTACATACTTTGCGAATTAACGAGAAAACCCAAGATTTGTAAAATATTAATCAGTGTGCAAAATTAGGGCTATAGCCCTAATGATGTTTGTTCTGCACGAGAAAAAAGTAGTGTAGTAATGACCAATAATTAGTATGGGAGATGGGTTGAGACAAACATAGTGCGAACACACACATCCTCTTTCCTCTTCACACAATTCCCATACTCTCGCAATACACACAGTAATTTCGTTCAGGGAAAAAAAAGTAAATTTTTTTCAAAAACTTTTCTATAATCAACCATCAGTTAATATTAGATCAAGTATACAAAAAATGGCTAAGTCAGGTATGTGGTAGTCACAGTTTACCACTATAGATATAGACAGTTGTGTTATTGGAATGGAAAAGATATTGTTCAAGAGTATATGGAAGAGTTTATCAGAGGGAATTAAGGGTTAATCAGATGTACAACCATTTTTCAATTTTCAATCAACCAAAAACTACAGTAATTTAATCAACAACTACCAATAAAAAGGAATATTTTTTATTGATAAAATCATTAGTTTTAAAAGTCAAATAGATGTCAGTCGTGAAGGAAAGATTGTTTTCAATTATTGAGGACAGATTATTCAACAACCACAAACTTTACATGTCTTGAAAATAAAAACTATTCTAAACCATCATAACAAGTCTATAAAAGTGGAATTAACATCAATTTTAATTTACAAACGAATATAAAATAATACTAACAAAATTAATTTTTTTGAATAGGAATTGCTGCAGGTGTTAACAAAGGTAGAAAAACTACTGCCAAAGAAGTTGCCCCAAAAATCTCATACAGAAAAGGTGCTTCATCTCAAAGAACCGTTTTCGTTAGATCAATCGTCAAAGAAGTTGCTGGTTTAGCTCCATACGAAAGAAGATTGATTGAATTGATTAGAAATGCTGGTGAAAAGAGAGCTAAGAAATTGGCTAAGAAGAGATTAGGTACTCATAAGAGAGCTTTAAGAAAAGTTGAAGAAATGACTCAAGTTATTGCTGAATCTAGAAGACATTAAACAGATTTGTTCTTCATTTTTTGTGTGAACTTGTACATTAAAATTCATAACTCATTATTAATATATATGTAAAAATATTAAAAAATAAAGAATATCATAGGGGGAAAAACCAGATTAAACATTCAGGAAAAGGATGTATTAGATAATAAATGTAAAATGTTGGTTGTATTATGAACCTACACTACATAAACCATAAACCGTTTAGTCAACTAGTATGCTTGTTAAACTCTCATTGTTTCTTTTTTTTCCGTACTAACTTTGACCAACCAATCCGTTAACGTATATTTTTTTTTGTATGCGGAAAGCGAGCCCAACAAGCGGAGTGTGTCCCACACACACGTCAACAATTTACTATTGCGATTCATCATTTTTAACAAACATTATTCATCTAACAATAACAAGATTACTATTAACCAAACATGATTAGATCAACCATAGCTAAGAGTTTCCATAGATTTCTCACTACCAATACACCACCATCAACAGCACCGCCTCCACCTTCACATTTCTCTAACCCTAAAGAAATACCCGAGCCATTTGGAACTGGACCAGACGCAAATGCCGTTTACCATCAGCAACACCAACAACAACAACACACAGCACCGGCTCCAAATACCAAGTCAAGCCAAGATGGTTCAATAAAAGAAATAACAGCATTAATAGCAATGTTTGCTCTTGCATATATTGCCATTGACAATTATACTGAACGAATAAGACTTGAAAAACTTCATAATGAAACCAGTGCAATTAATCTAAAGGCATTACAGATCCAACAATTAAATCATCAACGAGAAAAGAAACAAAAAGATTTGACTTTATTACAAGAACGGCGAGAGATTGCTAAACGAGATTTCAAAATGAGTTTACATATAGCTATGTTACGGAAACAATTAATGGATTTAGGAGTTTCACCCATTGAATTAGATTTGGCAATTAAAGAATTTGAAAAAAGTGTTAAATTAGATAATTCAATAAAGAATGTCACTGGTCAATATTTATGGCTAGATGATTCTTCAGGTATGTTAAAGATATAATCTCCCCACTCCCCGAAATGAGTCTAATTTATACTAACATAATATTCCTCTTTTATCATTTTAGATCTTAAACAATACCTTCCGGACCCAATGGAATATGACAAAGCAAGGAAAAATAAATAAATAAATAGATGACTGTGTTGTGCAATAAAAACTGAAGACAAAGAGACTCAAATATTCAAGTAATTTAGTAACCCGCTTATATTATGTGGGAACTTTGGGTTCATTGGGGATCCTATTCGCTGTTGTAGGATTTTATTCGCAACAAATACACGCCCATATTATATACATTTTTTTTTCACCATCATCATCTCGAGTATAAAAATATTTCTTATGAAGAGAAATTTTTTTTTCCTTTTTCGTTTTCCCTTTTTCTTCTTTCCTCTTTATACAATGTCTTTAATTAATTGGCACCCATTAGAGTCACGGATTATATGATATTACTTCTACATATAGTCTTATAATCACAACGAGGGTTATTTTCGTGCTCGGGTACTAGCCATAGATTAAATTGTGTTTTGCCCAACCTTTAAATGCTCGTGTCAGTTTGAATGAATTGGATTGACTATGCGGTTCTAAACATACAGTTTATTTTTCTAAATTTCTAACCTACTTTAGTATATATACACGTGTACTGGAAATGCTATTTAATTTGAGTATACTGCTTTATATGAACTAATTATATCTTCAGTCAAATTTAAGGCTTTTATAAATTTCGAACTTGGAGTATCATCAGTTTCCATGTCATCACTGTTTTGTAATTTTACTATTTCACCATTTGATATTCTAAACGGGATATACACCTCTTCTGATTTAAACTGTGATTCAAATGCCAATTGCAAATCACCTCGTGAACTAAGATCAATACTCTCCAATTTCAACAGGAAATAGTTGTTTCCATTCACTGGGAGGTGATCAGTACCTCTTTTACCATTTGTATCAACATCACCACTATTGGTGGTGTCTTCATTTCCCAAAAATGATTCGAGATCTATATCATCCTTGTTTGCTGGTGGTATAGTGGAATAATTTGCGGTTTCAGAAATGGCACTAAGACCAAGAATCTCTTCATCGGTAACATCATCTGGCAATTTCAACGATTCTTTTAATTTGTGTTTGAATTCTTCAGTCAATTCCCTTTCAGTAGTAGGTATTCCCAAAAATCTAGAACTTCTTCTTCTTTTACTATTGAATACAGGCAATTGAGTCAGTTTACTTTTTATCACCGTACGACACAAATTAATCAATACCAAGAAATTTCTCAAAATGGGTATTAATTTTGAAATGTCCACTAACTTGTTGATGTGAAATGATTTCAATGGAACAAATTTTCCTGGAATATCATTTGTCAATTGAAATGAAACTGAATTGGAATCAATATTTAAAACTTGTTCAAAACTCTCTCCTTCATTGATTTTGGCAAACACATTACAACAATTATGATCACCTGTATCTAATGTATAATTATTCCCCAAGGCCAAGGAGAAATATTCAAGTATATAAACTGGAAGATAAACCAGATGGTTCAACTTAAATTGTAATGACCATGCCAAAAACCCATCACCATCTAAAACTAATGGTTTCAATGAATTACTATCAAATTCAAACTTGTATTTACTCATAGATATATCCCATTCCTGTACTTGATTATCGAGTAAATAATCTGTTTGTTTTGATGCTTCAACAATATCCACCTGAATTGTATAGTAATCGCCTACCAACAACCCACTCTGATTCTTGACTATCTCATACTCGTGATTTATAAATCTGTAATCTTGCCAGAAATCCAAAGTAACACCAAGTCTATCCTCATTGTTTATATTGACTTTCCCTATACTACTGGATAATCCATTTTCAATTTCCCAATTACTGGAATTCGATTGCTGTTCAATTTCAAATATAGTATTAAACAACAAGGCAATTGACTCAACATAAATAAACAAATCGGGATTATAGTTTGTGAATTTATCAATTGTTGCCAAACGTTGTAAATTTACAGGAAAATTACCCAATTTTGATGCTTGCAAGTTACGTAGTAAAATTTGTTCCACTTGTGTCTTATTTAAATCGTTAGGTTTATTTAGAAATGAAATAGGATTATTATTACAATTTAATTTGACATGATGGATACCCAATTCGTCAGTGACAATTGATATATGTGACGACAATTGTCCATTTGTTGTATGGTTAGGAGGACCGATTTCTCTATGATTATTTTGTTGTTCAAGACTATCACCAGCATTTACAGATAATGACAAACCAACAATTTTATTATCAGTTTCAAAATCAATATCGAGCAATATAGATGATCCAGCAATGCTTAGTTTCTGGGTTTTCTGTCCGGGCTTTGAATCATCTAAATTAAAACCCAAACTATCAATAAATGTTTCCAACTTTAATTGTTGTGCCAATTTTTGAATTAGTTCAATTGATACTTGAAAATTAGTTGAATAATTATACAATAACTGCAATGACTTGTCTAATGCTGACTTGGTTCCTGGCATTTGTATTGTTAATTTGATTTTGTAACTTGCTGATGGTTGTCGTGTTGATATTTATTCGTGTCAGTGTCTTTAATACTCAATAGTTATAGATTTTCTGTTTTCTGGTCTTTTTTTTTTCAAACAGTGGAAAAGGAAAAATTTTTTTTATTAAAGATTTAGAACAATCACCTCTTCACAGACTTGTTGAAGAACTGAAAAAAGAACACTCATCAAAGTCAAGTCTTGGCTGAATAACTCCCCACCAAAGATATAACCAATCGATGTCGAAATTGCTTACTCCTGAAATTCTAGCGCTCATAGACCCAGTGGTGTCTAGTTTGAAACGTCATCAGCTTGTGGATGATAAGGAGATAGCATTAACAATTGCCCAGTTGTTGATGAAAGTCATATCAGCAGCAAGATGGTCTAATACATATGATTTAATTGAATTGATAAGACAAGTTGGTGTTATATTTACCGAAGCATATCCTAGAAAAGTCATTCCAGGAAATATTGTGAGAAGAGTGTTAGCTTTAATACGTGATGAAACCGAAACTGAAACTGAGACAGAGACTGAACAAACAGATAACATCCCAATGATGAGCTCTATGTTTAGTTTATTGGCAACACATAACAAAAATGAAACTATAAAGGAACAAACACAATTACAACTGAAGAAACAAACAAGCGATATGAGAGCCATAATTATACAAGGGATTAGAGATTTAGTTGATGAAATTTCCAATGTTAATGATGGGATTGAAACTATGGCGGTTGATTTGATTCATGACGATGAAATATTATTAACTCCAACCCCTAATTCGGAAACAGTGCAACATTTTTTAATCAAAGCAAGATTGAAAAGAAAATTCACAGTAGTTGTTACTGAAAACTATCCAAACGACATCAAGGCAGCCCACAAGTTTGTAAAGACACTAGCTGAACACAACATCGAAACAATTTTAATTCCAGACACAACAATTTATGCAGTGATGTCAAGAGTTGGGAAAGTTATAATAGGTACTAATGCTGTATTTGCCAATGGTGGCTGTTTGTCAGATTCAGGTGTTGCCAATGTAGTTGAATGTGCCAAAGAACACAGAACACCTGTGTTTGCTGTGGCAGGGTTATTCAAATTATCTCCATTGTATCCATTTACAAGAAACGATTTGATTGAAGTAGGAAACTCCGGGAAGGTTTTGAACTACGACGATTTTGAATTGGTACAAAATGTTGATGTTGTGACTAATCCTTTGGAAGATTATATACCTCCTCAACATATCGACATTTTTATGACCAATATTGGAGGGTTTTCTCCTTCATTTATTTATAGAATTGTTTTGGATAATTATAAAGCTGAAGACAACAAACTTGAATAAACGAGATGAGACCATTTTTAATTATTAACTAATATGCCGTTTGAACTCTCTTCTTTTTACTTTTGAGAATTTTGATCATTTTCTTTTTTTTAGGAGTGGCAGCACTGTTTATAGATAAAGCGCTACCAGTAGTATGTGGTAAAATACTTTTCACATTCCATAAGTTTTGATTCGTTGATTGATAAGCACAAGGTTGACTTCGAGGCAAAGTAGGAAATCCTAACATATTCATTTGTCTTGATATTGTTAGAAAACTGCCTCTTGACTCTAATCGATTATTTAAATCATGTTCATTGATAATTTCCAATTCTTCATCAATCATGGAACAAATTTGTTCGATTGATATACTTGGATTTGGATTTTCGTTGTGAGTGGTATCAATTGTGCTACTGTTGTAAAACTCGCTAGTACCTAAATCAATACTAGTGCTAGTAGTTGAATGATTTGGAATTTCATCAACAGAATCCTCCAAACATGAAACCAAACCTTCTCGAGAAAATAACCGGTTATGTTCGAAAACATTGTTGGTTGTATGAGGAATTGAGTATCTATTGAAAAAAATTTGCAACTTCAGGAAAATATTCTGAACATATTGTTTCATTAGCACAGGATTATTCGACATTAGATGAGTAAGTTTTAATTTAGTGTAGTACAATGCAAAAATAAGTAAGAAGTAAAACTTTTTATTTCTGAACATACGTAAAACCTATAACCTAAAAACATCAGAAATTATAAACCTCCCCCATACAAACAATATTTACATATCAAAAATCAAAAATCAAAAATCAAAAACAAACCAAAAACAAATAAAGGGGGTTAAAACTCAAACAATACTTTTGAATAGAATGAAATCTGCTCACAAAAAAACATCATTCTCAAATGCCAATTACTTTTTTGCAGCTGCTTTGGAAATAGGAATGTTGACAATCTTTTCATGATCGGCATGTACTTTTGGTAAGGTCACTTGGACACCTTGCTCACCAATTTCCGCACTGATGTCATCAAAGTTGACTGGCTTTTCAAACTTCAAGTTACTGTGGAAAGTGCTACTTTTCTTAGTACCATCTTTTTCTGTCTCTTGAGTAACAGTGATAATCAATTCATTCTCTTGTTTATCAAAATCAACATTAACTTCATCAGGACTCAAATTCTCCTGATCATAGGAAACCACGTATTTGTCGGATTCTTCAGTAGTCTTTACATTGTCATCGAAACCAACAAAGTATTTACCAGAACTAAAATTCTTCCAAAAGTCATCAAAGAAATCATCTCTTCTTGCCAATGCTCTGTGAGGGTGTCCAGCACCAGCACCATAACGAGAGACCTGTTGTCCTTTACCATTGTCACCTTGAGCAATTTTTCTTGGATTAAAGTTTGGTGGAATTTCAGTGGCATATTTTCTAGGTCTACCGAAGAAATCATCAAAATCAGGATCAAAAAAACCGAACCAAGACATTTTTAGCAGCGATATTTAATTTAATAATATATTAGTTGTTGTTTTATTAGAATGTAGTCAAAAAAGATGTTGATTGATGAAGAGAAAAACTTTTACAAAACCATAGGAAGGGTGAAACTAGTGGTATTTATATACTTGAGAATCGAGGGAGGGAATGTGAATGGATGTGCATGATCATGATCATGATCATATTGCAAAAAATCACGATCCTAATAATAAGGGGGTAGCGAGAAAAATAGCGCTAACAAAATAAAATTAAGGGATGAAAGAAAAACCGAAAATTCCAGATCATTCCAGCTCATTCTATTTCCTTCCAAATCTAACGAAAATAGCGTACATTCCTTTACAACAACTACTTGCTACCTACCGAGTCTCCCGATGCAAAGCAATCACTCACTCAGGAGTGGACATAAGTTGCGTCAATTTTGTTTAACGATGGACCTAAATATAACTTCATTTTTCGTCTATATGCACTTGGATTTTGGAGTTGCACCGGGTTGCCTTCAAAATAAACACACTCCAAATCAGGCAATTTACCCAACTCCTTACCAATTTCTTCGAAACTGGATACTTGATTATATGAACACCAAAAGTCCGTCAATTTGACTAAATGCGACAATCCTTTCAAGTTACTGATTTTATTTGCCGTGACATCCAACACTTGTAAGTTTATGTTATTTTCGAGATTCTCAATCTCCGAAATCCCATTGTGGGACAAATATAATTCTTCTAAGTTTTTCAAGTTTTCAAGCCCCTCAATTTTAGTGATTCTATTGGATTGTATTGAAAGAACTCTTAAATTCACCAAATTATCCATATTCTGGAGCTTGTATATTCTATTTTTCCCTAACCACAATTGCTTTATATTTACAAGTTTATCAAGATTCTCAATCACTTCTATCTTATTCCCACCTAATTCTAAATTAGTCACTTTAGTCAACGTGTCAAGATTCTTGATTTCCCTAATCTTGTTTTGAACAAAATACAAGTTTTCAAGTTCAACTAATGTCTCAATATTTTTGATGTTTTTGATTCTGTTGAATGAAAGATCTAGATTTGTCAAATGAACCAAATGTTTAATGGAACTTGATATGTGGTTTATTCTATTATCGTACAAATCGAGTTCTTCCAAAGTGTCAGGCAAATCTTTGACTCCAACCATCGAAGTAATCAAATTTTGTCTCAAACACAAAGATTCCAATTTCTTGAAACGTTCCAAGTGTAAATCCTCAAGTGATGAAATCTTCAAGTGCACTAAGTCAATGTAATCAGTGTCAAGATCATACCCAGTGGTTAAGTCCTGATCAGCTTCAATTTCTTGGGGATGATTATCTGGTAAGACAGTTCCAGGATATTGAACTGCCAGATTACCTTGTTGATTTTTATCGTCTTCGTCTTCGTCATCATCGTCATCGTCATCTTCATCTTCAGTGTGAGAAAGAATTGGTTCCTCCTTCTCCTCTTCTTGTAGAATCCCGACCGGTTTCTCAACTAATTCTTTATTGGTTTCTTGTATTGGCATTCTAGGTTGTGTGTTATGGTACTTTTGTTGTCAAATAATTAGCAAGTATCAGGAGAGTTTAGTCTACTATTTGTAACTTGATTTTCGCATTCCATATACTGCTTACTAATTCGTGTACTCTGCTCAATTATTCAAAATGAGGATCCAAACTCTCTTTGGAATATTCTAGTGTTTGAGACTAACCAATTAAATGGTTCCTGATCCAGCTTATTCAAAGGTCAAGTCTATATATTTCAGAGATGGAAATAACCAAAAAACCCACTAGCGATACCCATTCTAATTTAAATAGGTGAATATATATATATTTACAAAGAATAATAAAAATAACAACAACAATACAAAAAAGAAAACAACTCAAAGGAAAAACAAAAGCACCAAATAATATACAAATTCAATGGTAAGGTTTACTTTTAATTACAACAGTAACAATTTGCTTAATACTCTTTATTATCTCCTAATTAGTTTCAAAACATTCAGTTATCTACTTTTTCTTTTCTCATTTCTTTCCCCCCTCCTCCTTAGTCTATCATCAATTATTTAGATTCTTCTTTGTAAATGTAATCAACAGCTTCCCCAACAGTCTTTATCTCATCAGAAATCTTATCAGGAATTTCTAAATCGAATTCTTCTTCCAATGCCACTAAAGCTTCAACAGTATCTAAAGAATCTAAGCCCAAATCCTTTTGGAAAGAAGATTCTAATGTGATATTGGATTCTTGTAATGGAGCAACGGTTTTCAAAGCTTGAATGGCTCTTGAAGTAACTTCATCTTTGGAAATTGGTGGGGCAACATAAAAACGAATTGGTTTGACAAATGAAGCTCTAGCAACTGGTGCACGAATGGAACGGAAAGCTAATTTAAACATTCTTTATATATATATATATATGTGATTAATGTAATATTAAGGTGGGCCAAACTAGGTAGATTTCAACGAGAGAAGGATTTTTTTTTTCGCTCTGTTTTTTTTTCATTCTCATTCTCATTCGTCTTCTTCCGTTTTTTTGGTGGAGGTTGATTTTCAAGTTCCGGTTTTTTTCTTTCTTTCTCTCTCTGCTAAACAAGAACAAATAGAATAAATTTGTTACTATTCACACTACTAAATCAAGGGTTTTTTACACACATTTAAAGAAACTATTAACAGTGAAAAGTCTTCAATTATTTGCATTTTTCCTCCATCTGAATCTCCTCTTTAAACTTAAACTATTACTCAAAAAAGAGCTTTTACCTGATGTATATGAAGTATCAGATGATCCAGTAGTAGAAGTGACAGTTTTAGCTAATCTAGGTTCAGGCATAGTTGCCACTGATGGAGTCATTGAATGCGATCTCAGAATGCCACCAGAAACTGGCCGTGTAGAAGGATCACTCGAAGAAGAAGAAGAATCACTTTCATCTCTAGATGAATATGCAGCCTCAATTCTATCATTAAAATTTTTTTCAAATAATTCAACTAATGCTTGATGCGACAGTCGCATACTTTCAGGGACAATTCTACCATGAAGATCCAAGCATCTTTTCAATATTGTTGTTAGTTCATCAAATGCATTCTGTAATGTTTTAATTTTACCAGCTTGGTTATTATTGCTCTCACCAATGTATTCCAAGAATAATCTATATTGTCCCACACCCCCATTGATCGGGGAATCAACTGTACCGGCCAACTCTCTTGACAAATCAAGAAACAATCCTCGTGATTTGGTCTGATCTGTCATTGATCTGTGTATGGATCTTTCTAATCGTAATAACTCACTTGTTTTAGCATTGATCGTTCTCGATGCATTATCCAAAGGAGACAATTTGATCACTTTATATGAGGCAATGTCATTAAAGTTCATTAATGTGGGGAATGAAGATTTAGTTTCAAAAGTAGTTTCTTCTGTCCATAGATCAAAAATAGAACTCGATCCTGGAACTTTTTTCAATACTGAGAAACTTTTCTTATCATGCCCACTTTCACTCTTGTTAGGGTACACTAAAGTGATGTCTAGATATTTTCCAGTTAAATTCTTCCCATCAGTTCCATCGTCTTTATATAATGCAGACCCTGGAAATTTGCTTAATATTCTTTGTTGAATAGAAGTAAAATGCTCAAACGGTTGTCCTTCATATATTCTTTGTTTCCCACGTAATACTTCAGGAAAGCCATTACCTAAAAACACCACACGACAATAACTATGTTGAATAGTGTCTTGATATTCTAATTCCATATACCGCAATGACAATTTCCCATGTAAACGCGATAATCTTAACAAATCGTAGGTTTCATTTTTGAAAGCATTGAGCATAAAATTATACACATCAATAGCTTTCGACAAGTTGTGGCCAGAAATGTAATGTTCTGCACTTAGTTCAAGTAATGCTTCTCGTCTTTCAAAATTTGTTTGTATGGGCAACTCGGGAATCAATGAAGCAGTGACATATTCGCCATGTGACCAAGGGAACGTAGAAGCCAACAATTCTAAATATAAACCAGCTTGAATATGATCTTTCTGTGCAATAGTTTCTTTATAAAGATCCCCGACAAATTCACGTAATGGTTCAGGTTCACCAACATTAACCAAATAAAGTAATGCCTGTATTTTATACACCACTTTATCATCATTAAACTCAACGGTGTCTGGCACTCTAATTAATCGATTTAAAACCCTAATAAACCGAGAAAGATATGCAACAAAATCAAACAACATACTTATTTGATCAGTTTCAGATTCATTGGTGGTTGAAAATTCGTTTAAATTATTAATGAATCCCAGTTCATCCGATTCACAAGGTTCATATAGCCCATTACAATAAATGTCAAATAAACTGATAATACACTGTCTTTCAACTTCAATTTGGTTGTAATTTTTCATTATGGAAATTAATAATTTGGAGCCAGTTTTCCTTGTTTGGGTGCATTTTAAAGTGTATAAAACAACATTATGGATCAAATCATAATCTAAAACAAGTGTAGCAAGACTGGATTCAAGTTTGTGTTTGTTGACATAATCTCCTAAACGTCCCCAGACTTTATCAATAAGTAACTCTACTCTTGCACCAATAGAGCAAGTAATGGAAGTAGAAGCAGCTCTAGCTAAAACAGGTAACCCTTCCAGAGCTACTGTATCCAAGATAGCCAATTTCAACAAGGTACTTAAAAATTCACCACACAAGTTAATATCCAAAGAGATTCCCATGATATATTTTTGGAAAATAACCGGAGAAAGGAGTTCCAACACACATAAGGAACTTTCAGCAATGATGGCTTGTAAAGAGAGCCAATTATGGCTAGGGAAATATTCATATTTACAAATCTCATTCACGGCAATAATGACTGTGTACATATCGTCACGAGAATACAAGTCCGCAAGATGTAAAGTACGATCATCATTATCAACAGCAATTTCTTTATCAATACGAGCAATAAAACCAATCACAACTGCTAGTTCTACCAATACTTCACAAAATCCAACATCGGTAAATGACTGATCAATTGCAACCGTTTCAAAAGGGTATACTTGAGGGAATAATTGTGTTCCAAAAGATTTCTGCTGTGCCAGGTTACCAATGTGGCTATATTTTAAAAATGTCCTTGACAAAGCAGGCAAAAGTTTGAAAAGAAAATGACAAACTTCAATAATATCAGTTTCCCCTTCAACCAATAATTCATAAATAACAGTACAACATTTATTAAGAATACTGCATGCGAGTCGCACACTTTCAATATCTGTCACATCAGGGAAACCTTCAACAGCCCACTCAATGGATTTTAAAAGTACGGTACTTCTTGTATCTTTATCTCTGTTCAATTCTGTGCCTAATACTCGAAGTATCAAAAGTAATTTGGAAATCTGAATTTTATGTTCTTGATCCTCCATTAGTTTCTCATGTCCACCAAAAGATCGCAATCTAATAGCATCAATAAATGTTTCATACCAATTGAGAACAACTCTTTTATCAAAATACATGGTATTGGTCAACATAAGGTCCACTATTCCTAACAAATTTATTTGGTCTTCAATCAATAATGATGATTTCATCGAAAGAAAATGTGCCATTGCTCTGTAGGATTGCACCACAGTTTCATTATATTCTTCAAATTCCCAGCTTCCTTGAATAGATTTAGTGGCAAATCGAATCAATATCTCCTGAACTTTGGCAACAGATTTGGAATATGAATCCCAAATCGTTTCACCACGATAATAAATTTCCCGCAATTTTGTCCATAAAAATACGGCAATTCTCGGTTGATTAATAAAAATATCTTCAAAACATTGCAAAAAATGACCATGTTGTTGTGGTTTGAAAAGTACACTATTCAATAAAAACACAATTGCTTTAAAGGTGTTTTCCTGTAAATTTTGTAAATTAGTGGAATCAGTATCAGCACCAGATATTATAATTATACCAAATAACGAAGTCAACAATTCTGGGAACCGTCTTATCAAATGTTTCTTTTTCACTTTTTGGAATAATTCCAATGAACTAGAAAGACCATCAATACCAGGAGTTCCACTATGATATAGGGATTCATATTCTAAGATGTTATCAATCGTGACTTCTGAATTGAATAATTTCCCAACATATGTAGAAGAAACTTCAATACTTGCGATTTGATTACCTTTGGAAGTGGAAAATATTTCTACAGCATGTGGTTTTGATCTATATTCAACCAATTTGTTACCCGATTTATAATGTAGATGCCCCTGTCCAGATAAAACTCCATTGATATAAACTGTCAATTGCAAATAATCATCTATGGGTAATTTCTTGTTTTTGTTTTTCAATGATATATTATCTATTTTAATAAATTCTCCAAAACATTCATTACTTGTAACACCAACTAATTGCCATATCTTTTTCTCCCTTTGATTTGTTGCCTGAGAGAATTTAATTGTTTCATTATTTGGCGCACTGATTTCCACTGAATATAAATCAGTAGAATTTTTCTTTTTCTTTAATGCCAATTGACCTAATAATATATATAATCTTTCAGTTGTTTCTGTGAAAGGATCGAAAAACATTGGTTTTATCATAGTGATTGGCAAATTGGAATGTTTTTTAGAAAATTTTGTTTTTGTAGATAAACCAAATGGTGAATGTTTAATTAGTTTTACTGAAGCAGAAACCTGTTGAACAATTGGACTTGAAGCAACAAGTCCCTCGATATTTCCTCGAATCAATTTGTCAACTAAAACCCCCCAACTGAAAGAGGATTTCGATGATTTTTTACCACCACCACCTAATGGAGCACCAAATAACTTGATATCAAAATGAAAGTTTGGTTGGTTTTGAGTGAACACTTTAGATATATTGATAACACCGGCTGCCACACCTTTTTTTATATATTTCAAATTAGCAAATGTCTTTCTACGCATTAGACTTATTTCCTCTGTAAGTACGAAAACCATGAAAACATTTTGGTCAAATTGATCTTCTGGCAAATTTCTAAATAGAATGGAGCTAATAGTCTCAACCTTTTGTAAATCATCAATTGACTTAGTTTTGAAAACAAACGGTTCTGTCAATCTTTTAGTTTCATTTCTAAGATAAACATGAAGAAATAAATTATGTAACCCTGTTGACTGGGTAGATGAATCACCCTGTACATCTGTTATATTGACCAAAAGATGACTATTCTTGTATTCTTTGAAATTATGTGGTGCAAGTGTTAATTGAGATTGGGTTGGAATATTTACTGAATTGTTGTTAGTTAATATAAGCTCTTCTTGAGCTTTGGCAATTGTTGGTGGTATCGAATTACCTAAATTCAATATTTCTCCATTTGATTTATCTCGAGCTAGCATGTAGCAATATTTCGATGCGACTTCCAGCCATATCATACTACTAGACGACAAAGATGGTTTATATGGCACACGAGCTAATATTTTTGTAACTTCATTTAACAATTTTGTGATTGTTTCAATTGTTTCGATTTCGTTAAATAAATTATGAATGTATCTCAAATAGTAATCATATAACTTAAGGTACACATTTTTGAGCTGGTTGAATACGTTAATCTCTCCACAAGCATAAGAAGCAAAAACTAGACCATTAAGTTCATTAACAGCACATCCAATTTGATTTTTAATACTAAGATATTGTTGATTATTGTCTCTTGGAAACTTGGGTGTATTTGGTTTATCATTTTCTGTCTCAGAACTCACTTCATTTGTAATTTTGCAAAAATCAATATTATCAATTATTTTAATGCGGTTCATGGGAAACACAACGGAAGATTGATCAACTTCGTTAAGTCTTATTGATATCACTTTTAAATCATTACCAATACTGGGATGAATTACATATCCTCTTCCCCATTTCAGATTATTGGTTTCAAAAACGTAAACTTGATCTCCAGGATATAGATTCTTTAAAGGTAAATTCTCTGATTCTGGCAGACTCAACCGTTTATTTTTCGGCTTGAATGGTTTGATGACAACACCTTTTAAGAAACAAGAAGTTGGCGTCCAAGTCATTGTCACAGTAGTTTGGGTCCCAATAAAGAATAAAAACAGACAAGTGTATTCTCAAAAAAAAAAAGAATATAGTCTTAAACGCCTTTTATTGCAGTTGATTTTTGTAAGATTATGTTTTGGCTTGTTTTGATCTTTGAGAAACTTTTTTTTTTTTAATTTTTTTTTTAAAAACCCAGATTAGAAAATTTCAAATAGAAGTAAACAATAACAATAACAAAATCAATTCTTGACAGTAGAAGTAAAATTTCTTCTTTTTACTTGTTGTTTTGGTAGATCATTTGTCGATCTTCAGTGAAGATGCCAAATTTTGTAGTATAATTTTCGATTTTTTTGTTTGTGCGTGTTAATGCCCTTTCTTTCTTACGCGGTTTTAATACTTAAGGGGGATAAACTCTTGTTATTTTTTTTGCAACAGTTGTATTCCGCCTCAAAATTATTCAAATGTTACTTAATACACTCTCTTCGTAATACTAATTTTTTTTATCACAATTCACACGAGCGTAATTATAATTGTTCCTTACTTGTGTTTTTTTTTAAAGGTTGCAGATAATCCCTTACTTTCTGACCTCCCCACATACACACTTTAGATATAAATCTAAAATATAAGAGATTGTCAATCTGATTAACTATTCTATCATCATACATAGTTAAACAGCACCAGATTCAAAAGAAAAAAACTATGATATCAAAATAAACTACACAATATATTTTACAAGTTTCATTTTGGGCAATACATTCTAAATCGATACAAATTGCTTTAAAAACACAAAACTACAAAATTCGTGCACACGCGCCATTTTTTTCTAATTTCCTCTTTCTTTCAAAACAAACAAATTATACACGACAACTAAAAAACAACACACTTACAAAAAACCGTTCATACATATTAAATGATCTCTAACAACAAAACACCTCCTCTACCATTTTGTATTTATTGCATTTGTTTTACCGGATCCGTTTATTGATTTAGAAGTGACAGATCCATTACCATTTTTAAGAGATGATCCCTTTAACCCAGTATATCCTGGTTGAATAACACTTGCAGGATATCCCGAAGTGTTTGATGCTCTACCTGATCTAGTGATTGATGAATTATTTGAAGACACTGATGAGGCATTAGTAGGAGACCTTGCTAGTCTTGAACCCGAATATGTAGAACCAGCACCAGACATGTTTGAAATGGAATTGGCACGTTCAGTCATTAAACCATTAGCACGTTTATTGTGGAAAATGGAAACACGACTTGAGGATGGAGCTGTAATTGTCGCCTCTTCACCTAAACGTAAAGCAACAATTTCTTCTTGGAAATTCTTTCTAAACAATTCGACTAATGCTTGATGTGACAGTTTCATCGATAGTCCAATCAAACTACCATGTAAATTCAAACAACGATACAAGATAATAGCAAGATCATTGAATGCATTACGTAACAACTCTGTTTTAGCAATACTTTCTTCATTAATTTGATATTTGCTATCGGAGAAAAATGCACGATATTGGCCAACCCCTCCATTTACTGGCGAATCCACCGTACCTGCCAATTGTCTCGATAAATCATTGAAATAATGTGAATAATCAGTTTTTTCTTTAAGAGCTGCATTGATAAACGCTTCTAATTGAATCAAATCATCATTCTTGGCAGCTATCGTTCTAACTGCATTATCCAATGGCGACAATTTAACGGTCTTTGAATCTTTAATAAAACTTCTATTCATTAAAGTTGGGAATGATAACCATGTTTCATAAGTAGTTTCTTCTGTCCATAAATCAAACACCGAAGTAGCCCCTGGGAATTTCTTTAAACTGGTGAAAAATCGTAAATCTTTGTTTCTAGCATATTGTCTTACCCCAAGTGAAGTATTAATCAACTTGTCAGAAAACTCATAAACTGGTTCCACGGTTTTAATGTATAAATATCTTCCATTAGTGGCTTTTTCTTTAAGACGAATAGCTTCAGCATCATCACTAATGATTTTAGCACCAGGGAAAACTTTAAGGAATCGTTCATGAATTGATGTGATATGTTCAAATGGCAAACCTTGGAAAATTTGAGATATTTGTGTCAAATAAGTAGGGAACCCACCACCAATGGCTTCAACTTTGAAATATGTAGGGGTTAATTTATCTGAAGATTCCATATCCAAATATAATTGAGCCAATTTATTATGAACATAAGCAAAACTTTTCAAATCATAAGTATGTTCATTATATGAATCTAATAATTCATTATAAGTATCAGCTGCTTTTTCAAGACTATTTCCCTTAACAAAATTATTAGCTATCATTTTCAATAATATTTCTTTTCTTTCAAATGAACTTTGTTCTGGGAATTTTGGTCTAAAACTTGCTGGTACAATTATATGATGATCCCAAGAATAAGTACTGGCAAGTAATTCCAAACTTAAAGCGGCCTGAACATAATCATTTTGAGAAAGATACTTTTCATACATTTGATGAATATAAGAATTGAAAAGTTCTGGTTTCCCGGCATTTTTAATTTGTGCTTTCAATTTAATTTCATGGAAAATTCTATCTTCTTCATATTCAGGACCAAATGGTACACTAATATAATAATTAAGAGTACCGAAAAATGATGAAAGATTTTGAATAAAATTATAAATAATATCAAATGCTTCATCTTCTCTATCCAATCTAACTGTCATTTTCATTCTTTCAATGAAATTTTCTTGATCCAATGACGTTGGTTTATAAGAATTATTATGATAAATTTCATGTAAACCAAGTAAACATTGTCTTTCAACATCTTGAAGAGTATCACTTAAAATATATTCGGAAATCATGATCGACCATAAAATCTTGATGGCAACACTTTGACATTCACTATCTCTTTGTAATCCAAGTAACATCAAATCAGGCAAGATTCCAAATTCATCATTAATAAATTCAACTTGATAACCACCAAATTTTTTCAAATTAAATCTAAGCATATCTTCATCAGTTGCATCCCAAGCTAAAGAATCCCAAGCTTCATTAATTAAAAATGCAGCCCGTTTACGAACATCGTTGGTTATTTTGGCACAAGCACTTTTTGGAACATCAGACAAATGCTCGACTGCCACAGGTGGTAACACGGCCAATTTAAACAAACTTCTAAGATAGTTCCCCCAAAGGGTTCTATCAAATGATTCAGAATCATCCAATGCTGGTAATTGATTGATAATCACTAATGGTCTCACCAATTCAATGGCACATAAACAACCTTCAATAATGACAGAATATGTTGAATACCATTTGGTTTCAGGGAAATATTTACCCAATCTCATATATCTAATCCCTGAAAGTAATGTAAGTATATCTTCACCATGGAAATCAGATGCCAAATATTTTTCCGGGATGAAAAAATCATTTTCAATTCGTGAATCCAAAATTGTGATATAACCCTCATTTCCTGCTGCTTCTTTCCCGACTCTAGCAACAAATGAAAATGTAATTGCAAGTTCAACTAAAACTTCAACCATACTTTCATCATTAACTACCGGGTCAATAGAAAATTCAATGAAAGGATACGTTGATGGGAACAATTGAGTGAACACACGTTTCTTTTTGAATGAACCATTACCTCTAGTAAACTTGTTATACTTGATGAAAGTTCTCGATATAGCAGGTAAAAACTTGGCCAATGAATAACAAATCTCCATATCTCCTTGATATTTACCAATGACACCATCATTCCATAAAGCTGTACAAGCAGCATTAAGCACACTACATGCCAATCTTGTTGCCTCAATATCAGTAGGGGCAAGGAATACATCAACGGCCCATGTGATTGCCTTTGGAATCAAAATACATCTACTACTTTCCTCTTTGACTAAATCAGAATTGAGTAATCTCAAAATTAATAATAATTTACCAATAATGATCTTGTGATCTTTAATTGAACGAGAACCAGCCGGAGTTGACTCCATACTAAGTTCATCAACTCCCACACCTTTAAGACCAATAGAATCAATACAATTGATCATTATTTGAACAAGTTCTGATCCTTTGAAATTGACGTCAAAGGCAAAAATATAATCAATAATATCCATAACAAGTACTTGATCATCAATCATGTTGGTGGAATCCAAAGTAAGAAGATAAGCAATTGATTTAAATAAATTGTTCAATGTTTGTAAATATAAATCTTGTTCATTTGGTGCATTCATTGATAAAATCGAAATTCTCAAAATAATCGAAAGAACACGACAAACTGATCTAGAAACCGAATTCCAACTTGATCCTGCTCTATTGAAAATTTGTTCAACTTTAGTCAATAAGAAAATACCAATTTGATTCAGACTTTTATATTTGGCAATGAAATTATCAAGAAGATACAAGTATTGATCTTGTTTACCGAAAACCGTATCTAACAAATGAATCACGGCTTTAAAAGTATTATCTTCAAGAATTTCAATACTAGGTCCACTATGATGACTAGAAAATCCAATAATTCCGTATAATGAACTTAATAATTCTGGGAAATATTTGACAACTTGAGCAATATCTAATCTCGTGAAAGCAACCAATGAATTAGAAAGTTCATCAATACCTTTTTGTCCATTTTGGAAAAATCTTTCGTATTGGAAAATATTATCAATAGAAACGTCAGAATTATAAACTTTACCAACGTATTCAGTACTAAGTTCAATATGAGCCATAGGAACATTATGGGTTGCGGAAATAATTTCAATGGTATGAGTCTTTTTCTTATTGAATTCAACCAATCTATTACCGGATTTATAAAGTAATCTTCCTTCACCAGCTAGAACCCCATTAACATATAATGATAAAAGAATATAATCGTCTTTAGGTAATTTTTTAGATGAATTTTTCAACGCAACTCCATTAACTTTAACAATTTCACCAATAGATTCACCGGGGAAGACAGATATAAATTGCCAATATCTTTTTTCTTGTTGATTGGAGGCCTTGGCAAAGGTAATCAATTCATTATTAGGAGTACTGACTTCAAATGTCAATAAATCTTCTCTGGCATTAGATCCTAATAAAGTAACTTTACCCATTTTCAAATAAATACGTTCATAATTTTCCGCCAATGGATCAAAGAAAATTGGTTTAATTCTAGATATTGGTGCACTAGATGATAATTGATTGGCCACATTACCTTGAAATTGATGTTTAAATTCCTTTACTGTGATCACCAATTTTTCTGCTCTTGGATTAACAGCTACTCCTTGACTAGAACCAGCAATAATTCTATCAACAAGTTCACCCCAACCATTATTACTAAGACCTCTGAGATCTTCCACCATATTCTTGTGACCTTTTTTACTCAAATAAGAACCAAACAATTTAATTGAAAAATTATGGGCTTCACCAGATTGAAGTGAACCTTCTGCTCTAGGGAAAATTCTGGTGATATCAGCTACACCAGCGGCAACACCCTTTTTCACTCTTTTAATTGTTGGAGTATGCCCCGTACCTTTAATGTTTAAGTCAACTTCTTCTGTTAAAACAGCAACAAGGTAAACTCTATTGTTTTCAATTTCACTGGCAGGAAGATTTCTAAATAATGCAGCACTGATTTTTTCAACATGAACAAAATCTTCAACTGAATTAGTGTGTACGGCAAATGCCTCTGTTAATCTTTTCTTGGAGTTACGAATGTACATATAGGCCACCATACCAGCAAATCCTGGAGGTTGATAAGCTGAGGAACCAGTAACAGATTTGAAATCAACTAAAATATGTGATGGTGGATCATGATAAAATTTCTTGTTAGCCGATGGTTTCAAAGAGTAATTATGGAAATTATCATGAATATTAATTGGATAATTAGGAACCAAAGCACCCAATTCATTATTCAATGCTATTCTTGGTGGTAAAGCTGTTTTCAAAGATAAAACCTCACCCGTTTCTGCATCTCTTGATAAAATAGATTTATAACCGGAAACATCAGTGTCGGAATAATCCAATTCAATGACATCTTTACCCAATCTAGAAGCTCTAGAAGCTAAAATCTTGGGTATTCTATTCAACAAGAAAGTGGCAGTTTCTCTAGCCACTTGAGCTTCTTCAGATGTCAATAAATGATGATTCAATTTAGTTCTAATCTCATATAAACTATAATAAATTGATGTCAACTTTTCAAATAATCTAAATTCACTTTTAGAATAAACAGCAAAAATATGAGCATTAAGTAATTCTAATGAATATTTAATTTCATCAAGAAGTGTATCACGTGAATGGTCTCTTTTGGTGGGTCTTGGTGGGACAGATTTTTTAATAAATTCATTCAAAATAGTACCATCTACAGCTTCTTGACGTGCTAATTCTGTATCACGAATAGTAGGGATTTCACTATTTTCATGGATATTGTTGAATTTTTTACTGATTCGAATGTCTTCTGATGGCATTTCTTTCAAAATTTTGATATAACTTAATGGAACAACAACAACATTACTCTTGTCAACTAATAAATCATGTAAAAAAGCTGTACAGGCAATATAATCTGTTGGGAGAGGTTTAGTCACGGCATGAACTCTAGCCCATTTAGTATCTTTAACTTCAAAAATGAAAACTTGATCTCCAGGATATAAATTCTTGAAATTTTTATTTTTCAAATTTGGATGTTTATCATTGGGTAAAAAAGGTTTGATAATTTTCCCCTTTATCAAAAAATCAGTTCTGATCCAAGTCATAATTGGATTAATGAATGGGTAAAGTAAACTGATATATGGGTGAAGGTTAGGCTAATAGTAGGAAACGAAAAAAAAAAAAAAATGTTGATAAGGCTCCCAAAAAAAAAAAGTTTTCTCTCTCTCTTTTTATTTCCGTCTAAGGATTCTTTGAAAATTGAAAAAAAAAACAGACAGAAAAATATTTCTAGTTCAGAAATGAATGAATGAATGGAGGTGGATCTAGAGTGATATTTAAACTGGATGATTATGATGATGATGATGTCAATGTCGATAATGAAATGTTAATTAATAAATTAGTGGTAGTATTGTTGTAGTTTTGTATCCCTTTTTTTTTGTTATATTAATATTGCTAACTTAGAGAATGAATTAAAAGGGTTTAAACAATTTACTCAAAGTTCCAAGTGCTTTTTGAGTTATATATTTTTCACTCTAATTTAAGCTTTCCACCGAGACAAAATTTGGAGGGGGGAAATGAAAATTCCAACTGATAATTTTCAACTGGGAAAGTATAGTCGAATAGAAGTTTCTGTTCCAATTACTACTATTACTAAGATAAAATAGAATGTAAGACGATGCATTACTAATACAATAGGACTACTATTCTACAATTCTTTCATCACTATAGTATTGTGGACAATGACCATAGAGTGATTAAGAATTTTAACTAAATTTTATTGTTCAGACTGTCTTTCATTTCTTTCCTGCACTCACCAGAAGGAATTTTCGTCAATGTCTAAATTACAAATTTAACACAAAATCCAACCAAAGAAGAAAAACCTCACCACAATTTTGACGATAAAATTTCAAAAGAAATCAAATTAAATCATCCAATAAATTCCAAGTGAGGCCCGCCGCCTTTGAAAGTACAAATGAAATTAAGAAATAGAGCTTTCTTATATATCCGTCTTGATAACCATTTTTCCTGATCTTAAAAAAGCTTGCTTAAGTTTTGTTGTCATTTATTTCGCATCCAAATGCTTGGTTACTTTACAACTAGTAAGTAAGTAACACACAAGACAATCATTTGAATTAATGTACCTTGTCTCCCATCCCCCTGTTTCAAAAAGGGAATGTAGGTTTGCAATCTTCACTCCAATCAAATACCGGGAAATAACAATTAGCACCGATCCACAATATGCAAATAGATAATGAATAATAAGAATAAGAAGAAAAAAAAGAAAAAAAGAAATGATTGCTAATGCTCCTCCTATAACATTCCAGTCTAATCTTTATTAATTAATTGTTCGTTCGTAATAATAATCCCACTATATATGTGTATGTGTATGTCTATGTAAATTTGAATAAGCCATCAAAAATTTCAACAGAATTGTCCAAGAAATTAATGAGAATGAAAAATTAAGTAATCATGCATGGTCGCCTCATGCAAGAAACGACACTAATTTATGCGCAACTTCTTTGACATTTCTCTTATTGTAGCTTCGACCTCCATCCCAAATGTATCGGTCCATCTCTGTTCGCCCCGAATCAAAGTCTAATTTATCTAAACTGGGCACCGACGTGCCTTTAATAAATCTGTAACCAACGTATAAAACTGTGAATATCATTATTGACCCATAACTCGAAAAGAAAAACATTGTGTCCCATTCACCTTTTAAAAACACCACAAACCCCATAGAAAAAAGAATAAACAATGTTCCTATACATCCAACAATAGCTGAATATGGTTGGAAAGGTGATTTATAAGGGTATGATTTATCATTTCTATCCAAAATGTCGGGTCTTCTTTTCAATCCATAATAAAATCTAATAAATGTTAAACACATTGTAAACCACACAAATATACCCGATGATGCAATTAAACTGGTAAGATTTTGGAAAACCACTGTTGCCGATTCATTAACGCAAGCGAATGCCAATAATCCAAATGATCCTGCAAATAATACCGCATTATAAGGTATTCCAAATCTATTGCAGTATGTGAGAAATTTGGGGGCTTTACCCTGTAATGCCAACGAATAAGCCGTTCTTGAACTAACGTATAATTGAGCATTCCCACAACTAACAGCAAAAAATACCAAGAATCCATTGGTTATGGAACTAAATTGACACAAACTAGAGCTTTGAAGTGCCACTATCCATGGACTTTGAGCACCACTCCCATACCCAGCAACAACTTTGTAGTCTATAGAACAATGTTCTCCACCGGCTTGAATGACAGCTGGATTAGTAGCAAACTCAGACGGGCTAATCCCTGTCGAACCCAGATAGTATCGTAATAACCGCGGATCACCAGCATAAACGTTGAGGGATACCAAAAATGCTGATAAAACGTAGAATATAATGATTCTCCAAAACACCCTTCTTGTAGCTGATGGCAATGCCTTTCTTGGATTCTTAGCTTCACATGCCGCGATACAAACAATTTCTGTTCCACTATATGCGTAACAAACAACCAAAATTGCTGTTAACAAGGACATAAACCTACCTTTATCTCCACCAATACCTTCACTTGGAGAACTTGTGCCATCATCATGAAGATTAAATGCTGGTCGGAACAATCCAAAGATTATGTTGTTTGCAAAATCAGACTTCAGGTACTGCCAGTATTTGAATCCCATCACTGGGGTATTAGGAAATCCTCCTCGATTCAAAACCACCATTACAATCATCATAATAATCGCCCAAATCATTTTCACTAGACTCGAGATATACTCCAACTCACCAAAGAATTGAATATGTACCAAGTTGCTTCCCAAAATCAAAGCTAGAAATAACGTGACAAATCCAGCAGTGGATCCAGTATTTGTTGCAGTATTCAAATGAGGATAATATGACAACATAATAACCCCAGCAACTACTTCTCCTGCCACCCCTGTAGAAAAACTCAAAAAATATAGCCATCCAGCAGCAAATCCAAATGCGTCGTCTATAAATCGTGATGAAAGTCCCGATACACCATCAATCACTGAAACAAAAGTAACCATTTCACAGAATGACATTATTGTACATAAAACCAATGTCCCTACTATAGTGAACGCTAACAGGGCACCAAACCCTCCTGCCATAGCAATCGCTTTCCCTGAATTCAAAAACAACCCAACACCAATCGTGCCTCCAAAGGATATCATTTGTAAATGTCGAACTGATAACTTACGTTGAAGAAAACGTGGGTCATCACTAACAACATCTGAACTTGACGATTGATATGAATCCAAAAAATCATTTGTCGCCGTCCTTGATTCAGCAGACATTCCTAAAGATTTTTTCTTACTTCTTTTAGGGAATAACCTTCTTTTATTTCGATCTGTTTCTTTTTCTTCATCTTCCTGGGTGGGATAAAATTTATCAGCCAAATCTTTCTCATCAACAACATCCAAATCCAAATCCAAATAATTTTGGAAATTTTCATCTTGTCTTCCCAGTTGACCTCCTTGGTTTCGCTGCGGTAGTCTCTCTTGTAAATCATGAAATATCCTGTCGTTTAAAGATGTTTCTTTCACATACCTAGTGAAATCATCTAATTGAGATAAATTAAACACTGAAGACGCTCGAGAACTCATTGTTTGTAGTGGTATATCTTGACCTGGTTTGGTTAATTTTTGATCTTGTGTCTTTATCTTTATCTTTTTCCATTTTTCATATAGTCGTAAATATTTAAATTTCCCCGTTTGATCTATTCCATCAGTGTTTCCCCCGATATTGGATGCAATTTTATTCAAGATTGAACTATCTAATGATACAGTATCGCTAATACTTGTGGTTGAAAATGGTGATACCACATGCTGTCGGCTAGCCAACGGCAGAACATCAGACAAATCGACTTCTTCTAAAGCATAGTCATCATTTGTGGAAGAGGGAAGTTGACGATCTCGTGCTATAAATGTGCTTCTTAAATGGTTAACTGAATCTGAGTTCGTCTCTAACAGATTAACGTCATCTCTTGACAGTTTCTGTGTATTTCGGGTTTTATTGTTTTTGCTATTACCTAGACTGGGGAAAAGTATGTTTTCATGAATTGATAATGAGCTTGAATCACTATCTGACCCTTCTAGGTCTATCATTTTCTAAATAATCAAATATGTACCAAGTTTGGGAAATGAATAATTTTGAAATATCTGCGAAGGTGTATTATCAAAAGAAGTTAACTAGTTAACGAGTGGAATAATGTGTAAACGTATTCTTTTATAACATGGGATATCCATATCAGTTTTTACTTATCAAAAAGGTCATGTTATTATTTCTCGCGCTAAAAAAAATTAATCAATCAAACTATCAACGAAATCAAATTACGAATGGGTTCATCACCAAAAGGCACTGATATCTATACAATTTATCATTATATAACAAGCTATCTTAGCAACAACAATACACCCTTTATATCTTTTACATTAATACCCTGAATTAGTATCATCATATACTAACCAAGATAAAAACTTAAAAAATAAAAGGATGTAAAAAAAAAAATTTGCGTCAGAAGCCAAAATAAAAGTACAGTGGCAACGACACTATGTAGAAAGACTGTGAGCAAGCCCACTTTAATAAATCAATCTACCCAATATCCAAAAATAAATAAATTTGTAACATAAATGTAAAGTCATCAATGATGACATTTCAGTTGTTACACTGAAAAGAACAGATACTACACTGGATCTAAGCCAAAAGGCAAAGAGATTTGGTGTTCAGAAAAAGGGAGACCAGGGGAATGGCTAGTATTTATAGTAAAAAATTGTGCGTGTGCGAGAGTTCAATTTGTGAAAATTTTTTCATTTTCCATTCTTTACCCGGAGACAGAAAAAAAGAAATTCTTATTTGTGTGGGCCATGGGCAACAAATGATTTTCTTCGTCAAATTGTGGCGAAAGGGACGGTAAACTTTTTATATTGCTAGAACCTATTTACTGGCAAAAGATGTAAGATCCCTCAACAGGAAACAAAAGATCAATTTGTTGTAATTGGTTTCATTACTGTCTACGAAGCTATTTTGTTGATATCATTAACCCTACTTTTTTTGGTTTGTATCTAAACTTAGTTTTTGTTCTATCGAATTCTCTCACTCTGGCTCGGCTCATCTCAAGTTGATATGTAACACTTCGAGAACCTTCGTTTCACAAATTTATTTGCTTGGTGGCAAGACGAAATAGGAAAGAGCCGCAGCATCGCGTCTGGAAATTTTTCCACAGAAATGCAAAAAATTTAGCATGGGTTTCCCACATAAAAAGGGGAGTATCAACCCTCCACTCAATAATTCTATTTTTCTTCTGAATTTTTTTTATCCACACATAAGTTTAACTTTTATATTTGATCATTAGATATTCAGATAATAATGCCATTCAGACCAAACTACAGAAGAAGATACAATTCAAAAGGTTTCAGATCTAATAGACCTCAAAATTCTCATAGAAGTGAACCACGAACCTCTTCTGGTCGTGATAGAAGAGGATATAGAAGATATTATCATCAACAACCTTCAAGATATGCTTATGTTGAAGAGCCTGATAGTGAAATCGATCCAACTGAGGAAGATGAAGAAGATGAAATAATCAACAATGAAGAATACGACGAAGTACCACTTGAGTATTATGATGATGAGGAAGCAGACTTTGATGAAGAAGGCTTTGATGAAGAAGACTTTGATGAAGAAGACTTTGATGAAGATATTTACTATGACAGCGAAGAGCAACCACTTGAATACTACGAAGAAGATTTCAGTGATGGCAATGATGATACCATAGAAGATTTGCCAATTTATTTCTATAATGAAGATGGTGCTGATGCTGATGATGTTGAGATTGCTTATGTTGACTCTGACGGTAATGAATTTATCATTGATAATGAAGATTTGGAAGAAGCTATTTTAGATGAAGCTATTTTAGAAGAATTAGAAGCTAATGGAAGAGTTCATGATTTAAACAATGAAATTGTTGAATATTATGATGAAAATGATGGATTAAGTTCGAGTGATTCTGAAAGTAGCAGTGAAAGTGATTTGGAAATTGATTCATTGAATGACTCCAGTGATTCTAGTGACTCTAGTGATGACAGCGACTCCAGTGAATCTGACTCTAGTGACGACGGCGACTCCAGCGACTCGAGTGACGATAGTGGTGTTGAATCGTTAGATTCCGATGTGGAACAAGAAATTAAAGACGATTTATTATTAGAACTCATCAGAAGAGAATTTGAAGAAGAATTGGTTAGTTCCGATGAACTTACTTCTGAAGATGAAAGTTCCGACTTAGGTTCTGAACCAGAATATTTTGAAGTTGACACCGAAGATGAAGAAAATTCTGAAGATGAAGGAATCACTATATATAAAAGTCTAGTATTACCAGAAGATATCGATGACGAAGATGTTGTATTTTACGATGATCTTGGAGAAGAATCAGACAATGAAACTACTGATAATACAAAATTGCTTGCAAATGATAGTGATGATGAATTTCAAGTAGTTGATTTGACTGAAGATTTAGAAAATAGTCTGGACTATAAATTGGAAGAGATTGATGCTAACACTTACAAGTTGAATGTTAGATTTCCTTCATTAGTTAAAGATGAGTTGAAGATTGATTTCTTGAAAAATGAAAACGAATTGGTCATTAGAGGGAAATTGAATTTGAACGACGCAGATATTGATGAAGAAGTTGATGAAGTGAGCGAAAATGAAGAAGAAGAAGAAGACAGTGATGCTGACTCATTCGTTGAAGAGCTCAAAGAAAAAGATAACAATAAGCGTGCAAAATTAGCTGCTATTTTGGCTGAATTAGAGAAAGAACAACCTGAAGAGGACTCTGAAGAAGACGAAGATTTTGCAAGTCCTAATGAAGAAGATGGTGAAGACAACGAAGAAGAAGAAGAGGAAGAAGAAGAAGAATTTAGCGGAGACGAAGATACTTTTATTGAACAAATCAAAGAAGATTTAAAGTCTGCTAGAGCTTCTAGAAAAGAAAGAATTGGAAAAATATTGGCAGATTTCAAATCTCAAGAAGAGAATTATAATGAAGAATCTGATAATGATTTTGATGCTAATGAATGGAAAGGTGTAGAAAGTGAAGGTGAAAACCAATCTAGTGACGATTCCGAAGAAAGTTCAAGTGATGAGGACGAAGAAATTCAAGAAGACGAAGAAGAATTGGCTAAACAATATAAAAACCAAGAAGTTCATTTTGAAAAACATTTCCAATTTGACAAAGTGATTAAATTCAATAAGATTCAAGCTAGATTCGTTGGTGAAGATGAACTAGAATTAATAATTCCAAATGAAAACAAAACTGTTGATGATGGTAACTGTGTTTCAATTGATGTTGAACCACTTCAAGATGACGATAGCAGCATTACAGATGAAATTGACAATACAGTTGCAATCCCTTCTCTCAAGGAAGTTGAAGATGTCATAATGGAATAGTTACTATTGATATTTATTAAATATTCTTAGTTTTGTATTTTTCTAGTTATTTTATACACATAAAGATTGTAATAATAATTTCGTGCTTTTTTTTTTTCAAAAATAAAAACAGCTTATCATTGTAGTACAAATACTTTTTTCTATTTTCTCATTTTTTGCAACACCACTAGTTAATATTGTTGTTTAATTCCCACTTTGGCTTCTATGATCAATTGACTGGCTGATATGTTTTCAAAAAAGTATACACGTCACTACCCTTACTCCAAATTCTCACCTGGAAATGAATTCAAGGGTTTGCCCGCAACCAGTCTTGGGATAACTTCTGAAACCAGATTTATGAGTGGGTTAGATTCCGCTAAAGATGAATACACAACTTGGGATTTATTTGTTGTTCATGTTTTAAGGGTAACCTTAAATTTCACTATTTTTACTTATATGCGTTTATTGGATATTCATACCCTTATAATCAATACTTGGGAATTGATGTCCATTGTCTTGTTTGATTTGAATTATAAAATATCAAGCCATAAACGAGATCCAGTAAAACACTATTATCAGACAATTATTGATGAATCGATTTTTTACTGGGAAACGTTGCTATACATTCCTTGGTTATTTTGGAAGGTTTTCAATCCAAGAACGGGAACACCAGTAGGATTGTCCAGATGCAGAGAGTATATTCCCAAATTAAACACACCAAAATCGGTAGCATTGATTTTACAAATTAATCAGCCTATGTTCCACTCACCACCAGAAATTCCACAACCCTATTTGGATGCCGATAGAAAAATTAGAATACCTGAGAAGAAGGAAGTCCAATACGTAATTGCCATAAGAAATGAATACTTTACCCAATGCAAGTCCCATATGGCAGCTGAAAGAGTTCGGGTTTTGCGAGAGATTGGGAGGTTTATCACCTGGTGTTGCTTGGTTCCAACAATAACTGAAATATCGATCTATGAAAAAATGGGAGCTTGTTGGGACGGCGATAGTAGTTTTATTGACTCAATAAAAAATTCAATTTTGGTAGAATTGGTGGCTTTGGCTAACACTTGTGACCCAGCAGAGTTGAAACAGTTTAGAAAAGTTCTACCTCAAATTGTACTATTAGACAAGTATACCAAGGCGACTTATGTAGTCAATGATGAGGATTCTAATATACCCAACATCAATACAGATGTGACTGTTGATGATATATTAAGTGCTTACGAAGATCACAAAAAATTGGTGGTGACATTGTGTGATTACCGAGTTAAAACCGCCAACTACGAAGTGTTGGCCAGTAAAGTTGTTGAAAATAATCTTCAACCTGATGATCCTATTTTTACAGAACAGATCCCAACCTCACCAGATCTTGTTTTTGCTCCATCCAACGAGGGACATCAGATAACTAGATTATGTGGTTATACGAGCATAGATCCCAACACCGAAGCCAAGGTGAAATCAGTTTTGTACTTTTCCCACATAAAGTTTGGATATCCTTTTTTCTCGCGTGCCATGTATCATTATGCTTTGGAATTTCCATTCAAGCTTTTAGAAGAAGTACCTGAGCCAGAAGAAGAAGAACATCCTACTATGATCCCACCATCTCAAGATATTGCTAAAATCTTTAAGAAAATCAGTACTTCCACATTAAAGCAAAATGCTATTACAAATAGAATTTCTCGTGTGCCTAGTCCGCAATCATTAATAGCAAAGAGTTTGGCATAGAGTGGAAAACTTTAAGTACAAAAAAAGGATGTGTTGAAAGTTTCTTTGAGATTTTGTGGGTTGTTAATTTTTTGTGTTGCTTATATAGAGTGTGTTCGCTAAGTATTGTAGTTTTTACTCGGGTTATTCTTAATCAGTACACGTAGAAATAGAGATAGAGATGGTTAATTTTTCTTACCAAAAAAACAAAAATCTTGAACTAAAAATCTACCAGCAAACTAAGTATATTCTTATAACAAGTATAAATACCCATCCCTGTTCATATCCAAAATTACCGACTGATTTCATGATAAGGCTGTGCTTAGTTAGAATTGGGAATATCCCTTCTGTAACTCCTTCATTACATTCTACACCTTTCTATACAAAGAAACTATTACACCCGTTACTTATACACTCGTCATTCATACGAAAGTTTTCGTCATGTCGACCCGAGTTTCAGGCTGTGCCGTCTTTAAATAATGACAAACCTTTAAAAAATACCCAGTCATCACAGAAAAATGGAAACAACGAAAAGGATACCAATAGCAAGGAAGAGCAAAAGGTGGAGGACAATGCAACAAACACCGATACTTTGAGTTCTGGAAAAGTTCTACCAGAAGGTGTTAGTAAAGATGAATTTTTAACAGAAATATTTGGGAATTTGGATCCTTACATTGACACTTATTCAATTTACAAACAGTTGCGTGAAGCGGAATTTACTCCCGAACAATCAGATCAAATTATATCATTATTAGTTCACCAATTAAACTCCAAATTGACTAAACTATCAACCATATACGCTCAGAATTTTGAGTTAGAAAACGAACAGTATTTATTTGAAAGTGCCCAACAGGAAATACGAGTAGACATAACCAGATCAAGGGACCAACACATCAATGAACTAATTGCATTAATTAATATTTTGGAAAGAGACTTTAATGTTATTAATGACGAATTGAATAATGATTATTTAAAATTGAAAAATGATTCTCAAGTGGCGATAAATGAAGGCAAATCAGAAAACACATTAAATTCGAAAAAATTGTTTCTTCGAATTCAAGAGGCAAATCATAAGATCACTACAGAATTGAATTCAGATATCAAATCAGAGATAGAAAGTTTGCGATGGTACTTATCACGATGGGGGTTGATTACACTATTAGTGTCTTTATTCCTGGGACTAATCATATTTTACAATACCAAACGTAGAAATGTTACCAAGGAAGCTAAAAAGGATTTTGCACCTTTAGTCATTCGAGAACCTAGTGAATATGAAGATGATGATTACCATACTGAGTTAGATAGAGGATCTGTTTAAGATTATCTTTACGACAATATATGTCTCACACAAGGACAAGAATAATACAATTTATACAATTATTCTTGAAAGTGTTAGAATGTATGCAGTGTCACAGAGTTATTTTAAGAGTTAATTAAGTAATTGATAAACAATAACTTACTTGGTGTACATATATTTCTGTATAAACTTAGTTGTTCTCTATATCACTTCTTGTTAGTAAAGAAGACATTTGGTCTCCTTTTATGTAAAGTAAACTTTCGTCGTATAGACCTTTCATCATGTTTGTCCTGATTACCAAGACGATTACATGACTAGGATTACTCCACGACTACTTTCAACAGAAAGCCTAAATGAGTTATTTATTCACTTATTTTTTGTTTTCATTTTTTGGACGTTCGCTAATGATTGCAGTTTTTATTTCTTTTAGAAAACTTTCATTTTTCTATCTCACCTATTATTTATTATTCTCGCACCTTTATTATTATTCGTATCTTGCTTTTTGTTGCAAAGTTTCTCAATATTCATCAGTTTAATTGCAATAACCAATAAAAATGTCATTTTTAAACAGTCTACAACACTTTCTTCAAACAGAGGAAGGCTATGATCAAGGTATATATTAACATTATGGATAATTTAAATCACCCTTTTCAAAGTTACTAATCTGTTTTAGAACAACCCAATGAAAAGTATCCCGTTTCTGGTCAACACCAGAATGTATCTGAAAACGTTTCCGAAAGGCTGAAACTGCAAGTACATAATCATGGTTTTTTTGTTGGTAAGAAATGTGATATAAGTTGTAAAAATTTGGAAATGAACGACACTCTTTCAGAATTACCACAAAAGACAACCTTCCATGAAATACCCGAGAATTCTGATATATTCAATTACCTACCTGACTCAGCTAGCGGAACCAAAACCTCCATAACTGAAAATACCAATCTACGGCAATTAAACCAACTGCAAAACAATGCTTCAGAGCTGAGTAGACACCAGTATGGAAGCACATCTTCTTTAGTACTTGCTACAGAAGTGCTCCCCTACAATCAAAGGTCTGTCTTTCCATTTAATCAATTCAATGAGATGCAATCAAAAGCTTTTAGTTCAATTTACAACTCGTCAAACAATTGTGTGATCAGCTCTCCCACGGGTTCGGGAAAAACGGTTCTCTTTGAATTGGCAATTTTAAGAGAGCTAGAACAAGAATTTGAACCCAATTTCAAAGTTCTTTATTTAGCACCAACAAAAGCTCTATGCAGCGAAAGGTTAAACGACTGGACGAAAAAGTTCTCGTCGTTAAACATCACAGTTGGAATTTTAACCGGTGACACAACTTTTAAAGAGGCGGAAAATGTAAGGAGATCAAATATTATAGTATCTACCCCTGAAAAATGGGACATGATAACAAGAAAATGGAAAGACTACTCTAGGTTATTTGGGTTAATCAAGATATTGCTTGTCGATGAAATTCACATTCTCAAGGAGCTGAGGGGGTCCACTCTAGAAGTGGTTATGACAAGGATGAAACGAATATGTATAGGATTGAGAATATTGGCCATTTCAGCAACAGTCGCTAATGCAATTGATATATCAAAATGGATTGGACTATACGATGAGTCTACGCTTCCAGCGGAAACTTTGTGTTTTGGAGAGGAATTTCGTCCTGTGAAATTGTCAAAGATTGTTTATGGATACAAACCAACAAGTGATAACGATTTTCAGTTTGACATTTTTTTGAATAGCAAGTTGATTGAAGTGATAAATCGACACTCCAATGGCAAATCTGTACTAATTTTTTGCTCGACCAGAAACAGTTGCCAGAATACAGCTAAATATCTATTCAATAACTTGTCGGAAACAACCAGGACAGATATAAAATTAAAGGATCGAGATGCTATGAACTATGCCACCAAAGGGATTGCTTACCACCATGCAGGGTTAACTTTTGGTGATAGAAAACTGATTGAAATTGCATTTTTGAATAGTCGCTTGAAGATACTTTGCTCTACATCGACTTTGGCTGTGGGGATCAATCTTCCAGCATATTTGGTTATTATAAAGGGGACAAAATGCTGGGTAGAGAGTAGTTTTCAAGAATACTCAGAAACAGATGTTTTGCAAATGGTTGGGAGAGCTGGTAGACCTCAATTTGAGAGGGATGGTGTTGCAGTAATCATGACCTCCATCAAATTTAAACATCGCTACGAAAGGATAATTGAAGGGACAGAGAAAATTGAGAGCAGTCTTCACATGAACTTTCGAGAGCATCTAGCGGCAGAGATTTCTGTTGGTGTGATAAAAAACATCGAGGATGCACTAGTTTGGTTGAAATCGACGTACCTATATGTTAGATTTTTGGCGAATCCAGGATATTACGCCCTACAGATACCAAAGAGTTCAGACCCAGAGGAGACATTGACGTCATTTTGTTTTCAACAGTGTAAAACCCTTTCTCAAGAGAGCTTAATTATCATGGACAATCAAAATAATTGCAAAATAACAGCTTATGGCTACTCCATGGTCATGCATTACGTATCATTCAATACTATGAAGAATTTAATTCATTCCGAGGACCAACTATCTGTGCATGAAACACTCAATTTATTATTTAAATCATCAGAATTTGCAGATTTGAACCTAAAACATCAAGAAAAACGACTATATAAAGAAATCAATAGCTCGCCAATCCTTAGGTATCCATCAAAGCTGAAAGATCTTGGCAAGAAAGATAAAGTAAAACTAATCATTCAATTTGAATTAGGTGGACTAGATTTTCCCACCTATAATGGAGCATTAAAGTTACATTCAAGTTTTTTAGGAGATAAATTCTATGTATTCAAGCACATATATCGGATCATGATGGCCTTGTTGGATGTTTTCATTGAGAAGCAAGATGCAAAGTCACTATATAGTCTGAGCTATTTATTGAGATGTATAAATGGGAAATGTTGGGAAGATTCACCAAATGAGCTTCGACAACTTGATGGAATTGGTCCAGCAAGTGTTAAGAAGTTTTGTACACATAATATCTTGTCGCTTAAGGATGCAAAAGCATTAACCAGTAGTCAAATCGAATACTTTCTTGGTTTAAAAACTGGAGCTGGAAACAAAATTAAGAGAAATATTGCCTCGGTGCCCAACCTACAATTGAATCTTAAGTTTGAGAATGAAGAGCTAGCAGAAGACAGAACTTCTGTGGAAGTAACATTGAATATATCGATTGATGTAGCTAACGCACTGATAGCATCAATATGGAAGAATAAATTAGTATACATTCATTTGACTACAGATGATTCGAATGGACATTTATTGGATTTTAGGAGAATACCAGTGAGCAAGTTCAAAACTTCTGGATTGAAATCATTTGAGATATCATATTCCACTAAAGATCTAAACCAGGTTATATGCTGTCATGCATCTGCCGATATGATAGCCAGTGTCAAAACTAAAACAAGTGTGTCAATCCATAAATATTTGAGTGAATCTACAATCAAAAATTTTATAAATCATACAGAAGATTTCGAATTTAGTGACCTGGATGATGATAACTTGTTTGATATTAAACCAGCAAATCAAAACGAGTCCAAAATTATTGAGTTCCGCAATGAGACAAAGGAAGATGAACCAAAAACAGAAGTGACTAAGCCAATTGAAAATGAAATCAAGACCCGCAGAGTTCTAGCAAATGGGAACTACGAGTGTAATCATGCCTGTAAAGATAAACAGAGATGTCGCCATTTGTGTTGTCGTGAGGGATTACCCCCGAAAACCAGTGGTGGAAATAAAACTCCACAGACTGAGAATTCCAAACCTGTAAATTCCAATACTCAACAGAATCCAACTGAAACTGAGGATAATAGTGCCAAACCAGAACCAACACCAATTAGTGCAAAGAGGCATTTTAAAATCCGAAAGAATAAAGCCACATTAAAAAGAACATTATTCGATGACTCTGATCCCGAAGTCGTAGCATCTCCTGTTGAAATACCTCAGTCAACAACGAAACCAAAGAAGAAAACAAAGAGTACGGTTTTCTCTATTGATGGAAGTGATCATTATGAAAACGAAAAAACAGTATATGAACTAAACACGATTCAAAATGTGGATGCACTAGCGGCTACTTCTGGAAAAACTAGTCAATTGGAAACTAAGAGTAAGCTGGCAGCAACAAGTCTAAGTAATAGTTCTGAATTATTCTTAATTGAAATACCGAAGACCCCAATTGAGTCTTTGCCTTCTCTTAGTAACGCAAATAACGCGATAGCAGATTGCAATAAATCAGAAAACGAGGAAGTAAAAGTATACAACAAAGAACTATTACAAAATTTACTTGGATTGGATGTAGATATTGATTTATAGAAGTTTCATAGATAAAGTGCCATTAAATTAATAACGAGGTCCAATTTGCTTTAATATATGAAGCTTAATTATTTATTCGTTTCAATATGCACAAGTCAAGAATTGTAACTTATATAACTATACTTTATTCATTGTTTTTCTTTCTTCCTTAAACTTTGTTGATCTTTCTCTAATTCTTGGTTTCTTTACTTTTTTACCTTTCTTTGATCCTTTTATTCCCTTTATGGCCTCTCCTTTAGTGGCTCTTTGACCTTCCAAGATAATTCTTTTAGCTTTTCCCACAGTAGATCTATCGGCTTTACCTAATGTTGATTGAGCTCTTCCAATTTTTGTTTTTTGATTGTCATTTAATTTCTGTTGAGATTTACCAGCTGCAAACTTCTTCTTTTGATTATCAAAATGATTAGGTGACATTAAGGAAGGTTTAGCATTAGATTTGGCTCTTGAAATTCTCAATTTACGACCTTTTTTCTGGGTTCCAGTTTCCAATGGCTTGTCGTTTAATAATAATGCTTTGTTGACAGATAAAGTGTCTTTGAATTGTACCAATGCAAAACCTTTACCCAAATTAGTCTTTGAATCACGAATAATTCTTACAGACTCAACATCCTGATCAAGTTTACTATTGAAATATTTCCACAAAGTTTCTTCTTTTTCTTCAAAATCCAAGTTACCAACAAAAATAGTTCTTTTGTTGTCTTTAGGTGCTGGATGTGAAACATGATCAACTCGGAGATGATGGTCTTCAAACACAGTGGCATTTAATTCTTTAGCAGCAATTGATGCAGGTTTCTCTTTGTATACAATATAGGCATTTACCGAATCTCTTGATTTATGTAAATTCTTTTTTGCAAATGCAACTTTTCTAGGCAAATGTTCATCAAACGAAATGGATCTATATCTGATAGAATCAATTTTCCCATAATGTTTAAACAAATTTTTGAAGTTTTTGGCAATAATTTTCGATGTGATAACGTCTGCTGGAACATTTCCAACAAATACAGTTCTATCAGCTTTTTCCAATTCCTTTTCTTTTAAATCAACAGTAGTGGCAACTTTTGCCTTGGTGCGTTCTTCTGCAACCTTTGAAGATTTTGCCTCAGAGGATTCCTTTGATTCATCTTGCTCTTCATTTTGTTCACTTAACAATTTGTCAAAATATTGTGCTTCCAAGTTTTCATTTTCATCATCATTTTTAGATGTAGATTCAGTTTGTTCGGCATCGTCGCTGTCATCACCCTCGTTACTTTCATCATTATATTCTTCTTCTTCTTCGTCTGATTCATTAGCAGATTGGTTCAAAGTAGACTCATTTTCATTGGTTTGCTGTTTAGGAGCAGTGACCTTTGGAATTTTTATCACAGTTCTTTGTTTCTTCACAAGTTCATCCTTCGAAACCGGCCCATCTCTTGTGTTTTTGAATAACTGCTCTATATTTTCATCCACTTTTGTAGACTTTCCAAATAAATTAGCAAAACTTGACATTTTCTCTTATTATTATAATTATTGTTATTAAAGATATAATAGAAATGACTTAAAAAGATATTAAAATGCTTACTGAAGAACCTACAAAAGAAATTCTGGCGATGAGATGATGCGAATTTTTTTTTGGTGTGGGTTAGTTTTCTGAGATACAAAATGAAAGACAGTAATTGAAAATGTATTCAAAGAATTATTGATGGTCACTATTGAACAATTTACAAGGATAACTACGACAATTGTGGTATGTTTAAATACCAAGTTTCATTAAAGTACTGTAAACTCAATACGCGAGGTCTGTATATGTGTTTCATTATTGGTAAACAATTTAGATAAAATTGAACCACAAACAGTTTGCGATATACCCACAGAATGCATTAACTCACAAGAATATATCAGTGTTAGTTGGGAAGGAATATAATTCTATCACCCGAATAGTATTTCCAAGAAATAAAAACGAAGATATAAGATTATGATAATTTCAAACTTTTGACTTTTTATCTATATTGAACGCATGTGTTTCCTGTATGTAAGCTGGGATGGATTTCACTATCAAAATCAATTCGGTGGGTGGGTGTGGAATTGCTTGCGTATTGTTGTTTAAAGATATTTTAAATTTCCTTACTTAATAGTTTGAAAATTTGTTCAGTATGCACACCCCCCCACCCACTCACTCACTCTATCATTAGTAGTACTACTAATACTATTTTGAATAAAAAAAAACATTAATCAACAAATTCCGACCTCCTCTATAATATCTCTTCCCTCTTTTTTTTATTATTCTACTAATAACAACATTTATTCTATTTCTATTACTTCTATTGTCTAGCAGTTTGTATTAATTGCTTAAAACATTTTGTTATTTTTGCCTACTTTTTTTTTATATTTCTACATTTTTATTTTCATCCCAAGACTCAACGATCAACATTAGCAAACAGCTATTTCACTTTCGTCATCAATCTTGAACAAATAAGAACATTTCAAACTCGAGAATATATCACTGTTAAGAGTTTCTTAAAAATATCCCAGAGTTTTTATTAGATAGAAAGAATTTTCAGTTTTGAAATAAAATAGTTTTGGATACTGATTGATTTAAAGACACAGTTAGACTGAAAATCGAGATTGATAATTTTCTACATTTAACATAGATACTAATTATGAGTCAAGCACAAACAGAAGTCAATAATATCGAGCTGGTCGAGAATCCCCTGTTTACAACCCCACTTAAAAGAGACTCCATCTCAAATGGTGATGGTGACCTTGATTCAACTACAAACCAAGTAGCAAACACTACCTTGGGCAGAGAATCGCCGTTGAGTGATATTACTGCATCCCCAGTTTCCTTTGATTTGTCATTGCGTGAAGCAGATGGTGAAATCCAAAGCACTATTGACAATATTGAGAAGTTTTTGGAAGAAAGAGAACCAATTGATGAAAACCGTAACAATACCAACACCAAAAGCAAAGAGGGAAGCGAGGAAGCTGACGATGCAGTTCAAGAGGTTTTGAAAGAAATAGAAACAGAGTTTGCAAAGGAGTTAGACCACGACGATAAAGTACCCAAAGATTCAAATATTACCACTGGGGATGACGTGAAAAACAGAGACAGCTATGAAAGTTCGGAGTTGAGTGATTTAGATGAAAACCAATCAGAAGCTGAAACTGATAAAATGGATTTCTTGGATGAAATAGGAACAGTGCAAGACGAAGATGGCTCTAATGGACAAAGCAATGGATTGTCTGACTTGCAAAATTTATCCCAATTAACAGAACTAGCCAGACTAAAGGATGTGGACTCTGATTTTGGCGATGATGAGGACGAAGACGAACTTAATAATCTGAACTTGCATTCCAATGGAAATAAATTAGCAATAAACGGTGAATCTCATAAGCGAACACTTGAAATTGACGATGAACATGAACAAACCACCAAGAAGCTTAAGGCAGCAACCCCTGTTTCAGATCTCAAAGACAAGGCACAAGAAGAGGAGCAAAAGGACACACCAACAGTTGAAATAGTTGAAAACGATAAAAAGAAAAACAAGTTGGACAATGATCAGCAAAAAATTGAACTCATTGTCCTTAAAGATGACCAGGAAATTAGCGCAGAGGACAATGGTGCTGAGGCAGAGCCTGAAGATGAAGGTGAAGACAATGATAATGGCAACAATACTGATGCCCCAAATGCTGAAGAGGTGGCGAATAGTGAGGCTGTGCAAAAAAACAAAGAAGATGCAGTCGTTATTGAAAATGAGGAACGAGACGATGTTGATCTTAATAAACAAAGAAATCTAGCTATTCAAGAGTTGATCGCGATAGAGGCGAAATTTGCAGAAGTTCGAGACAAACTTTTCAAAGACAAATTGTCACTATTGGAAAAAGAATTACAACTATGTCTTGATGGCTCACATCCAGAACTATCGAAAATTTATGGAAAAATCAATGAATTTTATCAAGATGGCCTCAGATTAGCTAATGCTAACTTGATGTATAAATTAAAATGTGTCGATAAAGAGACCATTGCTACTAGAACTTCAATACACCAGAACTTCTTAAGGAATTTGATGGATACAAAGAATGGAATGATAACTGATACGACATCATTATGGTATAAAATCAATAAAGAAAGGAACCAATTAGATCAGTTAGTTCCCGATTTCACATTTGCAGCTATTCCTTCGATACCTAATGGTTCTATACTGATAGAAGAATCCATAGTGAATGGAAACATTGATGGTTTGGCAGAACTGTCAGTCTCCAAGAAATTGCAGAAACAAAATACGCTAATAGAGTTGGTAAAACAACGTAACAATATCAACGAACAATTGGGAATATTGAATGGTCTAGTAGAATTTCATGGATTTCCTAGTGCCATTTCTTCTTCTTTAAGTGAGGAAATCCTGGATGATCAATCAAATGAGTTATTATTAAAGAAAGCCACTGATGAAGAAATCAATAGCGATTTGCGTGCCATGGGTATTTCCATATAGAATATGTTTTTATGTCATTTCCACTCATCGAACTTTGCATACATTAAATTCTTTTGTATAGTATTTGTCACCAATGTAACTTTTACACTATAGTATACAATTACTGTAAGCGTTCCATTCTATTACGAATCAGATTTATTAAAGATGAGATAACTATTTTCCCACCAATAAATAACAATTGAATACCCTCAACTCTATTTGTTTTGTGAATATTTTACTCGCCATTAAACATGGTAAACGTGTTGTATGGCAAGAGATACCCCATGATGATACGGTAAGTCTTTATCCAAACGATTATGGTTTTTTGATTATTATCGCACGACTTTGTTTGCTGTTCGTTAAGTGTTCAAAAACAAACAAGACAACCAAAAAAAGAGAGAGAGATTTTCTGATTTAATCAACAAAAAGTGAAATACCTGGAGTCAAATCAACCTTATAAGTCTACTTAATTTTCATATTTAATAACAATTCAATGGTTGAGGTATCACTAACAGTAGGTAAACTTGATGCTTCTTTGGCACTTTTGCTAACCAAAGATCATCATTTAATTGAATTTCCAACTATTCTTTTACCAAATGGAGTCAGAGCAGGGTCAATCATCAAAATCAGATGTGATCAAGATTTCGATAGTGAAAAAGAAGAGGCAGAGAAATTTACCAAAATTCAGGATGAGATTTTACAAACATTTGCTACAAATTTGCCACAACCACCAAATTTGAAAATCAAGAACGTTACTCAAACCTCGTGTGTTTTAGAATGGGATAAACTAAACTTGGGCACCGCCACATTGAAAAATCTTATTTTATTCAAAGATGGTAAAAAATTAGGCTCAATTCCTCAGCCATTAAATAATCGAACCTCAAAATTGTCTGGATTGCCAATTGACAAATCTTTTAAAGTACAATTACGTTTGGATACCACTGCTGGTACTTTCTTGTCGAATGAAATTGAGGTAACAACCCACAAAATGACTGATTTGTCAGGAATCACTGTGTGTCTTGGTGACCTTACGCCTAATGATCAATTCAACAAGGAGGACATTGAAGAGGCATTGAAGAATATGGGGGCAAAATATCCAGTGCAACAACAAGTCAAAGTCGACACTACACATTTCCTCTGTACTAGAGAAAACAAACAAAATCCTGAATATGTGAAGGCAAATGATATGAACATTCCAATCATTAGACCAGAGTGGTTGAAAGCCTGTGAGAGAGAAAGAAGGATAGTTGGTGTTAGAGACTTTTATGTGAAAGATTGTGTCTTACCCGACATATTTGCAAAAAACTATTGGCAAAAGACAACTTCTCAGACCGCAGGTAATTTTTCTGCTCAAAGTTTACCAAAGGAATCACCAGCAGTGCCTGATAAAGAGGGATTACCAAAGACAGATTTGAATAAAGAACTGGTCAAGGACGAACCTACTGAAGTGGATCATGCCAAAGAGGATTCTGTTACCCAAGAACCCGCTATAGAGGAAATTTCTGCAGTAGTTTCTGAGAATATCATTACTCCAGATATCGCAAATGAGGAAACAGATATTGTTGAGGGTGAATCAACAAAAATTGAACTGGTACCAACCGATGAAATAGACACCAAAGTTGAATCTACTCCTGTTGCGGTTGAAACCGAAGATGTCGTTGCAGAATCTCCAGCTGACCAAGACGCAGCTGTAACACTAGAACCAACCTCAGTGGATGACCAAGAGCTTCACCAATCAGATGAAACATTGAAACAGGTCAATGACGGCCAACAAGAGATTGACGTAGGAGATGCAACAGAACAACCAGAAAAGGAGGAAATTGATGACATTAGAGAGCAAGTGAATAGTACTGTCAATAATACCGAGAGACAAGAAACTGCAACAGATGATGCTTTTGATACAGTTCCACTTGAGGGAGATGAAAACATTGCAACTGCTGCAAAAGAAACTGAGCCAACATCTACAGAACCAACAGAGTCCGTGAATGTTACTAATGTTAACAACTCCGCAAGTGAAGAAGCTGGAAAAGACGACAATGATGACGAAGATGATGAGGATGAGGATGCAGACAATGAAGGGAAATCTAATAAAACTTCTGAACAGTCATCAGAAGGAAGTGCAACTGGTTCACCATCCAAGAAGAAAAATAAAAAGAAAAAGAAGAATAATAAGAAAAAGTAAACTCGTAAAATCTAAATATCCGTGTGTATTACATGATTGCTTTTTAATATTAAGATACTTTTAAAGAAATATAAATTGTTCCAGTTAAACGTATATATGCAGTTACTTAACTTCGAGTCAGAAATGCACTAGGTGTGTTGACGAATAAAATCGATAAATATATAAATAGAAGCTAATTGAAACTGAATGCCAAAAAAAAAATATGTGGAAACTCCAAATAGACTAATACATCTATTCTCCAAACAATTTTCTTACCTTTTTCAAAATAGAATCCTTTTCAGGATCATACGGATGATCTTTGGATGGGATTTCTAAAATAGCAGGAAAGGCATTTGAGAAACTGTCAACTTTAAATCTAATTAAATCGGCCAAATGTTGGTTTATCAACAAAATAGCAATATCATCTCTAGTTGAAGTGAAAGTGGTGAAAGCTTCTTCAATTTGTTCAACCGTAGTTTTTCCTGGTATAACAGTTAAGAAATTGGATTCTTTGCCTGGTTCGTTGGAGATTTGGCCAATTCCAGCTAGAAGTAAACCCGTCACGGTATCTTCATCAGCAATTGCTGCCACCAATTTACGTTTTTCCATAGCTTCACTCATGATTAGATTCAAGATTGTATGTATGTGATTGGTTGTCGTGAAAGTTTGTTTATCCAATAAATGATAAGGCAGAAAGCTGGTAAGGTGGTCGATTCTTTTATGTCGGTGGTTTTTTTCTGGACAATTTCAATTACTCGCGCACTGAAAGATACCCAGAATCTCAATCTATTGTTGATTTTCTTAGGTTGGATATTTTTTTTTGTCTTCTTCAGAGAACCTCGTAGTTATTATTTTATTTTTTTCAATTCTTTTTAAATTTCGTTACAATTTTCCAGATATTTCATAGAAACTTAAAACACACTCTCGATGATTAAAAGTTTAATTACAAGAAACAGTACGAGGATACGCGGTGCCAATACAAATTTAACCTTGGTAAGATTTGCTGGTCATTCCAAATGGCAGAACATTAGACACGACAAGGCCAAAAATGATGCTAGAAAATCAAAGGAAGCAACATTGATCTCGGGAAGAATTGAGAGTTGTGTACGTGTGGGAGGCAAAGAAAGTAATGCTAGATTAGAACAGTTGTTAGAGAAAGCAAAAACATTAAATGTTCTGAAGGCGGTTGTCGAGAAGGCAATTAAAAGAGGATGTGGTGAACTAACAGATACTGCACAACTTCAAAATGTTCAATATGAATTTATGGGACCAGGTGGTGTTGCTATTATTGTTAATGCCCTTACTGATAATAAGGCAAGAACAGTCCTGATGGTCAAGAATGCAATGACTTATTTCCAAGCTACATTGAGTCCATGTCTGTACATGTTTGATAAAATGGGAGAGGTCATCTTTTTGCCGAAGGATAACGATGAAAGCTTTGATGATGTATTTGAAGTCGCATTAGAAATCGGTGCTGAGGATGTTGAAGAGTTTGAATTTGACGACGAGTTTGTCCCAGGAAAAGTACATAAATTTTACAGACTATTGTGTGATCCCACCTCCATTAATCAAGTTTCAAACGACTTGAGCGCCAAAGGGTATAAATTGCATGAATCAACTGTTAGATTCTTGGCCAATTCCGATTCTCAAGTGCCGTTCCCTGAAGAACTGTCGAAAGGGTATTTAAGGGCACTTGACAATTTGGATCAGATAAACGATGTCACTGATTACTACACAAATATTGAAGAGGAACATAAAGAGCGTATAGTCTCATCCATTAACTGAACAAGCTTGTTAGATTCTGTAAATAGTATACTAATACCATAATTTTTGGTTTCTCATTTTCTGTTTTGTCTACAAAATGAAGACAATTATTGCATCTCTGTACTACACAATTCACTAATCGTTATTTCATGTAACAAGAATATATATTTTTAAAAGATTCCTCCAGATATAAGGCAAACGCAAGTACATAATCAAAAAAACAAATTAAATTCGACAATACAAAACCAAGTTCAGATTCGATTGAGTTTGGTGTCCTTATTTCTTTTCTTCTTCCACGGCTTTGTCCAAAACTTTGTTCAATTCGGACAAGTCAGCGTTTTTCCATAATCTTAATTCCTTATCGTAAGTGAAATGTCTGTAAGTGAAAAAAGTTGCTGAAACAAGGGCAACACCGACAGCAGCAAACAATGGAGTTAATTCAACTGGGTAAGTAAGCTTTGGTTTAACGTTTTTGGCACCGTTGAGTAAGATTCTAGTTGGTATCATTGTGAAATGAATATATGAGTACTTTGAACTATGTTGTTGTGAAAGAAAACTAACCAAATTAAAAATAAAAAAACAAAAAAATGGTTCTATATTTTTCTCTTTTTTTCTCTCTGTTCTCACTTTTCATCATGTCATTCTCAATTAAAATAGAAGATTTGGTTGGCCAGAAACAGAAATGTATATGCAGGAATGTTTATTGTTTATAAGTCTAGAGTGTTGGAAAAACATACAATTACCATCTATTTATCCAGTCTTTTAATGTATCATAGCATAGCCAACTGACTGCCATTGAAGGTACGATCTTGTATAAATTTGCTGTTAATCCCTTATAAGCACCAAAGAAACCCTCGGTGGTGAAAATTGAATGCAAAGCGTGCGCAACTGATCTATACTGAAACCCGAGTTCCCCGCCTGCCATACTTGCTACTTGGTATCTTTTTCTTAACAAATCTAAGGGATAGATCAATACTCCTCCAATAAAGCTACTAACTGCACCTGCTGATAACTTCCATACAGGATTGGAAAAGTCACGTGGTGAACTATCCATCATCTCCCTCAATTTCTCATAAAGTGCAAAATTGATAGCTACATAAGGAGCCACACCCAAAGTCGTTGGTATTATTCCACGATATAATCCTAAAATTCCCCCTTCGTTTTTGTAAACGTCCTTTAAAGTTTCCATTACTTTCGGTGCCCGGACCATTTTACCTTTGTTTAATTTGCTTAGTGACGCGGTTTGGACAGTGATACGAGCTCTGACTAAATCCAATGGGTATGTAACGGCAACAGACACTATACCACCAACAGAACCAGCTATTAATCTTTCATATCCATTTAGTTGTTGTGTGTCACGTGGGTTGTAATGCAACATGATGTCTTTACATTTCTCAAAAGTTGCAAATTGGACAGCACTATAAGGAAATATTCTAATACAGTTTAATAAGTTCCCTCGGAATAAACCTTTCCAGCCTTCTTCCCGGTACATCTTTAGTATTGTGGGGAACATTCCTTGGTATGCTTGTTGCGATCCAGGTCCTTGAAGTTGTAACAATATTTTAGCTCTTTCAAACGGTGATACAACCGTCCTGGAAACGGCACCGGCAATACCCCCTGCAATAAACGAAGCATTAGAGTCTATCTTTATGAAGTTTTTGATATCAGATAGAAGGTGATTTGATTCCTTGGCAATCGGCTGTAGCTTGTATTCTTCCATAGTTGTCTGAAATTCTTTTTGCCATATACACTTCAACTATGAACACAAAATCCAGATACTTCAAAGGAATATAAGTTCAAGGTAAACAGTAGTAAGTATCTGTATCTGTGTATATAAACCAAAATTTGGATTTGTTGATATACCAGACACTGATAGTTGGAGAGAGGTTCAGAAAAAAATTTTTTTTGTTTGTTCTGATTTGATTGTTACTGTGGAAACGAAGAAACAGAGAGAGATTTATCAAGCGTCCAATTTCGACATTTGCGGAGCCGATTAGCCCCACCCTTCAGATCGGGAATTGGTCCTATCCCGGGGTAAAAGGAGAAAAACAGAGAGAGGAAAAAAAAAGTTATAATATACCACCCTCTCCAGAACAATGTCCAGCTTTATTCCATACATTATTATTATCGTATTATATCACATTAGGTACATAATCACATACAAGCTATTTCTATATATCTTTCCATTTGCTTAGTAACTGCCCAACAATTTGTCAATGGCGCTAACTAAGATATCAGCATGTTGTTCTTCAAAAACCAAAGTTGGTCTCAATCTAACAGAGTCTTCGGCACAGCCACCAATATTGACACCAACAGTCTTCATGTCACTCAAGAACTTGTTTCTTGCTTCACCACTTTCCAAAGACCAGGCAATGAAAGTGGCTCTGTCTTTTCCTCTAAGGTCTTTGATATATTTAGGGTATTTTTCTTGCAATTGTTCCAATTTCTTGAACAAGTAGTCACCAACTTCGGCTGCTCTCTTGACTAAATCATGCTTGAGGATTTCTTGTCCAATGGCACCAGCCAAAATCATTCTTGCTGGATCACCACACCAGGTGTTGAATTGTCTGTAAGCAAAGTTTGGAATGATTTCTGGGTCGTGGAAAAAGTAACCAGCAGATTGGAATTTCTTGGAGAAAGTGACCAAATCTGGAGGTGGTTGCAAGTTGAATCTTTCGTGGGCCCACATAACACCGGTGGCACCGACACCAGTTTGAACTTCATCCATGATCAACAATGAACCATGCTTCAAAGTGATATCTCTTAAACCTTGGAAAAATTCAGCAGAAGCGTGGTTATCACCACCTTCGGATTGAATTGGTTCAACCAATACGGCTGCAACAGGGATCTTGTTGTTTTGAATGATGTCATCAACAATTTTCAAGCATCTTTCATCTTCCTTTTTGTTCTCTTCGGCGTATTTATCCAATGGGTATTTGTAAGATGGGAATTGAGCTTTTGGCCATTTGAAGGATGGCATATCCAATTTGTGAATTGGTTTGGAACAAGTGGTAGAACCAGAAGCAAACAATCTACCATGGAAACCTCTTTCAAATGACAAAATAGCCAATTCTGGAGAACCTGGAGCTTCGTTTTGCATAACTGATTTCATTTCTTCTTCTGAAAATTGTGTGGTGTAACCTCTCTTCTTGGCTTGATAATAAAAGAAAGCGGCTTTGAATGCCAATTCGTTAGCATCGGCACCAGACAAACCAGACCAAACTTTATCTTGACCTTTTGGAGCAACCTTGAGAATTTCAGAAACAATTTCATCAGTGTCTTTACCTGGGAAATTACCAATGGCTGGTCTGTCAACAATGGCTCTGATCATCTTGTCGGATTTGGCGGTTTCAATCAATGCAGGATTGTTGTAACCCAATGGGATAGAAGCAATTTGAGCATAAACATCCAAGTAAACGTTTCCATCAACATCAGCAATGTAGTTACCAACGGACTTTTCATAGTCGGCAACAAAGTAAACGCCACGATTGTCAAAGACTTTACCTAAACGGTCAGCAATTTCTTTGCTTTTAGCGTGTGAATCAACAACGACTGGTTCTTTTGGTTCTTCTGGGAAGTAAAGGGAGGAAACTGATTTGCTAGACATTTTATGATATGGAGATCTGATGAAGTACTAAAACAAAAAGAAAGAAAGGAAAGAAGAAAAAGAAGGGACAAGAATGAAATAAATTTATGGGACATCTGGGTATCAATTTATATTACAGGATCTGAAATCCGGGAGTGTAAAAAACAAATTGAAATAATGTGACTATTAGCGGCTCTTACTATTTATGGGACTCGCGCTAAACAAAAGTCATCGGTTTGCCTTCCCCGATGTAGATTGCCTCATATATTAGATTCATTACTTTCCCCATTGGAATGATTGGATTGTCAAAATCAAAAATTCTTGGACTGTATTTATTTAATGCAGAGAATATATGCTTGGCTCTGGTATACCATAATCATTAGCGCATCACTCTTTGATCATTCATTATTTGGTCTTTTAATGTTTTCTTTATTTTATTTTATCTTATTTTATCTTTTCTTCTTCTATACGATGGTGTATAGTCTTACAAAGATGTTACTCCTGCAACTTAAGGGTTGTAACTACCAAACACTAGTCATTTTACCTACTTTATAAAGCCCTACTTGAAGAGTTGTTTTTTCAAAATTAAAGTGCTGGAAAACTCGAAACTGCAAACTGGCCGCTTAGCAAAATTGATATATTCTGGTGAGCGCATTCAATCCTGCATATATTTTGATACACAATACTTGTATTTTATTTTTTTTTTTCCACCTAATACAGCCAGAAAAAAGAAAGAAAAAAATGGGAAACTATAAACAAAGAGTTCAGATGAGGTAATAGTTTCAAGGAGAAGATTAGTTAAAAAATAATGTCCGATCAATTAGAAAAAGATATAGAGGAATCGATAGCTAACCTTGATTATCAGCAAAATCAAGAACACCATGAAACAGAACAAGATAAAGATAAAGAACATCAAGACGTAGAGAAGCAATCCAGCGAAGAAGAAACCAAAGGAATTGAGCATGTTACAGATTCAAATACAGACGATATCGGCGTAACAAAACTGCAGGATACAGAAGAAGTCATTGAAAATTCGCCAGTGGACCCTCAATTGAAAGAACAACAGGAATCTACAACCAAGATGCTGTTGTCTGAAAGAGATTTGGTAGATGAGATAGATGAGCTTTTTACTAACTCCACGAAAACTGTCACTGAAAATAATCAACCAAGTGAAACTAACAAAAGAGCCTACGAATCCGTGGAGACCCCACAGGAACTAACACCAAATGATAAACGCCAAAAACTAGATGCAAATACAGAAACCTCAGTGCCAACTGAACTTGAATCTGTAAATAACCATAACGAGCAACTGCAGCCTATAGAGCCAACCCAAGAAAGACAACCCTCTACAACCGAAACAACTTACTCCATATCAGTACCCGTTTCTACTGCAAATGAGGTCGAAAGAGCGTCTTCCCTGATTAATGAACAAGAAGATCTAGAAATGATTGCCAAACAATACCAACAAGCTACAAATCTTGAAATAGAGCGAGCCATGGAGGGTCATGGTGATGGAGGACAACACTTTTCAACTCAAGAAAATGGTCAGCCTTCTGGATCGCTGCTAATATCTTCCATTGTTCCTTCTGATTCTGAATTGCTCAACACCAATCAGGCATATGCTGCATATACTTCGCTATCTTCTCAATTAGAACAGCATACTCTGGCTAGTGCTATGCTTTCTTCTGCCACACTTTCTGCTTTGCCTTTGTCGATTATTGCTCCAGTATATTTACCACCAAGAATTCAATTGTTAATAAATACTTTGCCCACATTGGACAATTTAGCAACCCAGCTATTACGTACAGTTGCAACTAGTCCATACCAAAAAATAATTGATTTGGCCTCTAACCCAGATACATCAGCAGGGGCTACTTATAGAGATTTGACTTCTTTGTTTGAGTTTACAAAAAGATTATACAGTGAAGATGATCCATTTTTAACTGTTGAGCATATAGCTCCTGGTATGTGGAAGGAAGGAGAAGAAACCCCTAGCATTTTTAAACCTAAACAACAAAGTATAGAATCGACTTTACGTAAAGTCAACTTGGCGACATTTTTGGCAGCCACTTTAGGTACGATGGAAATTGGGTTCTTTTACCTTAATGAATCGTTCCTAGATGTTTTTTGTCCGCTGAATAATTTGGACCCTCTGAATGCATTATCCAATTTAGGAGGTTATCAAAATGGGTTACAAAGTACTGATAGTCCCGTAGGTGCGAGAGTCGGAAAATTGTTAAAACCTCAAGCCACGTTGTATTTAGACTTGAAGACCCAAGCGTATATCTCAGCCATTGAGGCTGGAGAGAGATCAAAGGAAGAAATTTTGGAGGACATTTTGCCCGATGATCTCCATGTTTATTTGATGTCAAGAAGGAATGCAAAGTTGTTGAGTCCAACGGAAACTGACTTTGTGTGGAGATGCAAACAGAGAAAGGAGCTGTTATTAAATTACACCGAGGAAACACCTTTGAGTGAGCAATATGATTGGTTTACATTTTTGAGAGACTTGTTTGATTATGTCTCGAAGAATATTGCTTATTTGATATGGGGAAAAATGGGTAAAACAATGAAAAATAGAAGGGAAGACACACCTCATACTCAGGAATTGCTTGATAATACTACTGGTTCTACTCAAATGCCAAATCAGTTGTCTTCATCTTCTGGTCAAGCTTCATCGACACCATCTGTTGTAGATCCTAACAAAATGTTAGTGTCGGAGATGAGAGAAGCAAATATTGCAGTGCCAAAACCCTCACAAAGACGGGCGTGGTCTCGAGAAGAAGAAAAGGCTTTAAGGCATGCATTAGAACTCAAGGGTCCACATTGGGCAACAATTCTAGAATTATTTGGTCAAGGTGGAAAGATTTCGGAAGCTTTGAAGAATAGAACTCAAGTGCAATTAAAAGACAAGGCAAGAAATTGGAAAAAGTTTTTTCTTAGAAGCGGTTTGGAAATTCCTAGTTATTTGCGGGGTGTTACAGGTGGTGTAGATGATGGTAAACGGAAAAAGGATAACGTTACTAAGAAAACTGCTGCTGCACCTGTTCCAAATATGCTGGAACAATTGCAACAACAACAACAGCGACAACAAGAAAAGCAAGAAAAGCAACAACAAGAAGAGCAACAAGCACAACAACTGGAGCCACAACAAGAGCCACAACAAGAGCCACAACAAGAGCAGCAACAAGAGCAGCAACAAGAGCAGCAACAAGAGCAGCGCGAGGAGACACAACAAACAGAGCAAGAGCAGCCAGATCAACCCCAGGAGGAGCAACAACAAGAGAAAGAACAACCGGATCAACAACAACAAGAGAAAGAACAACCGGATCAGCAACAACCAGATCAACAACACCCAGATCGACAACAACAAGAGCAGATCCAACAACCAGAAAATCTGGATAAATAGGAGTTTTTATATTTACTATTTATTTCCATGTAGCATTATATTTGTATTGTTAATTAATCTATCTTTAAGGTGTAAATTGATTTGAATAATTGTTCAAGCTAACTTAAGCAGGATCACAATAGTTGATCAAAATGCACAAACCTTTTGCGGTAACAAATCTCTTTTCTGTTGGCGGTATGACTATGTGTATCTTGAGATATATCCTACGACTGTATATAAATGAGTACAGTGGCGCTTACTCTGGAGAAATAAAAATTGAGACGGATTTTAACATGCAAAACTTAATTATCCAAGCTTTGTGCAAATTTGCAATGATTTACAAGACATAAATACTTTTTTTTTCATTTATAGTTATTCTCAAGACATGGTCAAAAAGTTCTATTGTTAACAGTGTGATTTTTAGATACAGAATTTGAAAAGTGAATCATATTTAAGTTTATTTTATTTGCACGTGGCTAAAGTTGAACACTAGTGTGTTTCTTCGATCTGATGGTTAACTCGAACATGTATTGTTGTTAATTCCAAAACATAGTAAATCCAATACTAACAATATCACACAAAAGGTTAATCAAGAAAACTAAAACAGAACTATCCAAGTCTTTATGTAAATTGATTTCTTTTTAAAAATAAAATAAAATAAAACTCCCTTCCTCCCCCCAAAAAATTAAACTTCGTTTTATTCGTGTAAATTTCTTCTTGATTCTGTTGGTTCTTATTAATATTATTATTATTAATCTCTATTTGCCATTCATTTCCGGTTTTGTTTTTTTTTTTTGACATAGAAAGCAATTTTTCTCTTTTCGTTACCAAGACTCAATTGTTTCCGTTTCTTCTGTCGATCAACAATTCAAAGAAAAAAGCCCATTAATTGACACACTATACTCAATTGTAACATACTTTTTTAAGTTCTTCCAATTTGAAAAGAATAAAAACTTTAACATCCACTAAGTAGTACCCTGTGAGTTCATTCGTGGGATCTGTTTTACAAAAATATGTCCGATTATCTTGCTCAATCGTTAATTCAACTGCCACTGCTGATACTGCAACAGGAACAACAGTCTTTGTTATCTTCAATTACAGGACAAATTGATACTGCAAGAAATGAAGCCAAAGTATTATACACTGAAATTCTTAGTGTGAAAAGAAGGACCCAAGATGCCACAATTCAAGCAATTTCCCAAAATGTCAGTCAAATACCAAAAAACTCATGCAATCTAACACTATACAACACCTTGCGAGGACATCAAAACAAAATTGCCAAACTCTGCTGGAGTAGTGATTCCTCGAAGATATTATCAGCCTCTCAAGATGGATTTATGATAATATGGGATGCAGTTACTGGTTTCAAAAAACATGCTATTCAATTGAACAATCCTTGGGTGTTGACTTGTAGCTATTCGCCTAATGAAAAACTAGTTGCATCGGCAGGGTTGGATAACAACTGCACAATATATAAAATCAAACCGGACACTTCAAATTTTCCTGTTACTGAAGAAAGAAATGGAACCTATCAAATGCAAGGCAACTTTTATCAATCTATACAATCAATTTTCAAAGGTCATACGGCATACATTTCGGAATGTGAATTTATTGGCAGTAATTCCATTGTAACCGCCAGTGGTGATATGACATGTGCCTTATGGGACTTGACAAAAGGTACCAAGTCCAGAGACTTCGTGGAGCATTCAGGAGATGTTTTGTGCTTGAGTACATTCCCGCAAAATATCCTTAGTGCCAATTTATTTGTATCTGGAAGTTCTGATGGTAGTGCTAAAATCTGGGATTTGAGATCTCCAACCCCAACACAATCATTTGGAATATCTAATAGTGATGTCAATAGTGTTAAGGTGTTTCCAGATGGTAATGCATTTGCAACAGGCTCTGACGATGGACTGATCCGGTTATTCGATTTAAGGTGTGATTGTGAATTGGGTCATTACTCTTTGAGTCTGGAATTAAGAAACAAACAGAATTTGTTACACTTGACGATACCTTCACCAGCTGATGAAAGATACATGAAAAGGTTTGGAAATACAACAGCTCAGACATATGACGAGCAACTGACTTCATTGCTACATAGTAATGGAAGTAGTAGTGGCAACATTGATCAGTATAGTGTCAACAGCTTGCAATCAGTTATTGAAAATCAAGGTGTGTTTTCTTTGGATTTCGGTAAAAGCGGTCGGTTTCTCTACTCGTGCTATTCTGAATATGGCTGTGTTGTTTGGGATACATTAAAAAGCGAGATTGTTGGTATCATTGGAAGTGAACATTTGAATAAGATCAATCAAGTATCAGTAAGTCCCGATGGTGTAGCTTTGGCAACTGGTTCATGGGATGCTACAATCAAAGTTTGGTCCGTCTAAGAAGTAAAAAGAGCGAGACTGAGGGTAGAGAAAAAAAAAACTCAAGCACAAGAGTACATTAACCACACACCTTAATATGTTACTTCCCAATAACAAGATAAATCAGTTTTTTCTAGTATTATGAAATTGATGTTATAAAAGAATGTTACAAATTTTTTTTTATTATTATCGTTATAGTTTACTTAACAGTAGATAGTATATATCAACCAAAATAAAAATGAAAAATAAAAAGAAAAAAATACAAATTTTAGAAAATAATCGTAATAGCTTCTTTAAGCTTCACCAGTGTGTTTTTTCACGTAATCCCATAAACTCTTCAACAACGAGTCTGGCAAAGTATACAAATCCATAGTGAATTCACCGTTATCTACATCATTTTTAATATTCATCTCGTTGGTTCTGTTGTCGGTTACCATTTGAACCACAACAATCAAGTCATCTTCACTCAATTTAGTCAATCCTTGTGACAATTTCTCTAAATCGATATTCCCTTTCATAGCACCCTTGGATTTTTTGGATTTGTTATCAGCTGAAGTAGCAGCAGTAGCAGTAGCTCCATTACTTGGTTCTAATTTTCTTTTTGTTCCAATACTGCCACTGTTGGTTGAAGATGCACCGGCTCCACTTTCTTCAAATGGTAATGATCCTGTTTCAGCTAATAATTTGTTTAATGCTGGATTCCTGGTAGGTGAAACGGGAATGCTGATCACATGATCATTCACATATTTCTCTTGTAAAAAGTTCAAATCATGTTGAATTTTACGTTCACCAGCTTTCCCTGGAATACCCAAGATATGAACTGCTATTGGTATATCAAATTCACCCCAACCTTGTTCTTCAACTCTAAAAGGTTGTTGTTTCAATGTTCTTATTGGGTTGGCAAACGTTGGATGTAATGTGTATGTAACTTTGTCTAAAATTTTTGCTGGATGCTCTTTACCTTGAGAGTCCAACATGGAAATTTGTACTGACCATTTCCTCATTGGAAAGTTATCTACTAGAGGAACATCGGTTAAAACATGCTGTTCCGTAGTTATCCTGATTGTCCTTTTTACCTAAACAACAACACTAAGTTAGTATTTTTCAAAAACGACAAAAAAAAAACTCAATTGGACCTTCCAACATCTAATAAACAAAGTTTGCAGGAGGGTATTGCTATTGTTTATCCACATACTTCTGACATTATGCCAATAAAATTTCAAATGACTTGTGCAGCAAAATAATATGTATATGTATAGATCAAAATTAATTGATTCTTTTTCTATATCAAATGCAATAGATTTCTAGTCAATTCTTGATGTTAATGAATTTGTTTGGTTTGACAAATTTATTTCTCCTGGCTTATGTTGTCTCAAAAACATTGCCTTATTAACAAAAGAAGTTTTTTTTCTTTCTTCCTCTCACTTTCTCTCTTACTTTTCAAAAAATTGTGTTCTGCACGAAAATCTCTACTACTGTTAAGAATAGATTA
>OKKB01000080.1_pt1 | contig 65367 bp, 31 predicted proteins | sample 1613931 | NCBI WGS metagenome assembly OKKB01 (sample SAMN04436893, study PRJEB24849) | human gut metagenome | biome: human gut; feature: NICU; material: stool | host: Homo sapiens | place: USA: Saint Louis, MO | collected 2012-02-08
AGTATCTAAATTGAGTTTATCCCATTTAGTAATTATTATGGGGAAATTGGATGTTGTTAATGTTGATGATGATGTTGATTTTGATGATTTTGATTTACAATATGAGAAATTTTTTATTCCAACATCAATTGATAATGTTGTTCTTTGTTTTTGAGTTGATAAGAATTTATGATAATGATTCAAATAAAAATAATATCCTGCTGTTAATCCTTCAATTCGACAAGATTTATTGGTTGATATTATGGGGGATCCAGTTAATATTGCAAGATCATTAAGGGTAGATATTTTACAGGATCGTAATCGTTCGATGAGATACAGTTTTTGAATCATATTATTTGTTTATTTATTGTATTTTAGTTTGATTTCGGAGTGTTTTCTTTTTTTATTTTTTTTTTTCCAATCTTTTAACAAAAAATAGAGTTTTCTTTTTTTTTGTTTTTGCAATGAGAGACGACGAGTCAAAAAGCGCGTGTACGTGTTTTGTTAGTTAGTTAGTTAGTTAGACTATCGATACCACCATCACGGCCAGGTAGTTAATAGAAAGATTGGAGGAAGTTATCCTTTGTGCAATTATACTTTAATACTTAACAATAACAATAACCCTATCGTCTATGTCCTATTCCTATTGCTGAGGTATTGGGAATGTTATTGGAAATATTATTGTGCCATGGGATTAAGAGACGAATCTACTTTCCTAATTTTGCATCAAATTCTTCATTGTGCAAACATTCTCAAAAATAGATAGGAAGTAACAAAAAAAAGAGACGACGACTATTACAACTACAACAATAACTCAAAATTCAAAACTCCAATCATTTTTCAGAAAAAAGCAAGACTGTGAACAAAAAAGTCACTCGAAGTCATTGTAAATGTCACGGGTAAGCTGAAAATAAAAAAAAACAATAGACGTTCCGAAAACGCTGAATGATTTGGCAAATAATTATACGGGTAATTCGGTTTCAATCAAGAATGATAGATGCATACTCTCATATTAATCTTTGGCTAATCATTCTCTTCTAACATTATCGTAACATTTTGGCATTCTTTTTCCTTTGTTAATCAAATAGCTACGTACTACTACTAAATGACAAATAATTTCCCAATTAAGACTCAATCAAAACAAAAAAAAGAAGGAGGAGATTAAAAGGTGCACAATAATATTACATAAGCAAGGACCAGTTTTTTTTTTGCCAGCAAAATGAATCTCTCACTCTCACACAAAATGGACATTTACAGGAGATAGATAGATAGCAGAGCAACTAGAGTAAAATTCTTACATAACGTGATATATACATATATATCTAATCACTTGGACTAGACTGTTTTTCAGTAATTATTATTAGTATTAGTATTATTATTATCAATTATATTTCAATTTAATCTATAAATTAGTTGTTCTCTTCTTTTTTATTTTATTTTAATTTCAAAATTATTAGTAAAAAGTAGATAATACAATCTTGGGAAAAAAAGGAAATAATTTATTAATCATCGTTTTGATTGAAAAGAATAAAAGATGTTCCTCCTCCCTCCATTTTTTGTTTTCATTTTAAAATCTTTGGATTATAAACACACAATTAATTTAAAAGTTAAATTAAAATTAGATCAATAAAGCAATGGCACCGGCAGCAACGGCACCGACAGTACCAGCAACACCTAATTGGACGGCATTAGCACCAGAACCAGCACTAGAACTGGAGTTGTTGGCAGCGGAGACAACGGAGACAGCAGCAGTAACGGCAACGATGATGTTTTTGAATTGCATTTTTGATATATATGATTATTTGGTAATTTGATAAGGAATTATAAAGGAAAAAAAGAAGAAAGAAAAAGAAAAGAAAAGAAAAAACTAAAATAATTCAATAAGAGAAACAAGAGGGGGGCGAATTGGGTCATATTTATACTGTAGAAATTTTTTGTTACTAGAGGCTTTTGTATTTTGTAATCATTGTTCTTGTTCTTGTTGTTGATGTAAGTATAATCCTTCCTCATTCTCGTCAGTTGGAATTTGAAAAAAAAAAAAAAAAAAAAAATAGATGTAATTTAGGCGCAGCAACAACAACAACAAAAACCCACCACAATATTGAAATTTAAACTGAAACGGCAAAAACCTCCTTCTCTCTCTTTTTTTTTAGCTGGTGAGAGATAAAAGAATTGGTCGTGTAGATCTTACATCATCATCGTCATGATTTTATAATTTATTTATTTGTGCCTCCTTTTTGCAGGCAGGGAAAACGACATTTTTGGTTATTTGATTACTTGCTTTGGGGGATTGGATATTTGATAAAAAAAATTGACCCCCTATTTTTTTTGTATCTAATGCAGTTAATTTAAATACATGTTTTTTTTGATATTTGGGGGGGGAGGAGGAAGAAGAAAAGTCCAGGGTGTGGTTTAAAATATACTGTAGTTAAAAAGGTAGAAATTGTGGATCGCAAGCAAGCAAGCAATCAAGCAATGGATTTTAGCAACTCTTTGCTTTTTTTTCTTGTTCCTTGGATATATGAAAGGAATCTGTTTGGTTAGTTGGTTAGTTGGGTTAGTTGATTGATTGATTCAAAAATAGCAACTATACGTCTTTCCTTATCTACACCAAAATCTATTTTAAATTTATTCTGGAACTAAATTATATTGTCATTTTTAGTCACTCTACGCCCTCTTTTTCTATTTTCAGTTTAAATTTATGAAACGTAAAGACACTACATGGAATGAATAATTTCGATATCACAAGCCTCTTCTTTGGTGTATCTCTATCTGCTGTTTTCGTTTCGTTTCTCGTTTTTTTTATCTCTACTATTACGAAAATGAAAAAGATAATGCTCGTCTGGTAAATGTAAAATAAATTAATTCAGCAACCAATGAAATAGAAGTTGGAGAAAAATTACGATTGCTTGGAGGGGGGGATAAAAAGAAGAACCTGTTCCCGGCTTAATATATAATATCCCTAATCTTTGAATTAACCTCAATTAGGAAAGTGGTGCATCAAATAAAGACGAAAAATCTTATTTTTATCTTCTTTTTTTTTTCTTGGTTGGAAAAAGGAGTTAAAAAGTGTGTTGATAATAAAGGATGGATGAGTATTTCGTGTCGAAGGGGAGAGGGGGAAGGGGAGGAGCCAGAGAAATTTTATTAGACGTGTATCGCCGCACCACAAATTATAAATATAACGATAATAATAATTATTATTTGGCGCTGTAGTTAGTTTTTATTCTACACGAGACAAGATTACTACTATTGTTACTTTATTATTAACTTTTGAAGACAACTTTAAAGAAGATAACATTCTTGTGACTCATCAGTTCAATGTCTCTGTATTAAGGAGAAGAAGAAGAAGAAGGAAAAAAAAGGGGCAATCTGTTATCGCTAATTTCTTGGTTACATTTGCTTCCAATTCTTTTTCAAAGTTTCTGTTTGATTAGGAGTCTGGTTATCTCTTTTATTTTTTTTTTTGCCAAGGATCTGCATGAACACGTGCATGTCTAATTTCCACCAGCTTCCATATTATTCTGCGTGCGTGCGTGCGCCTTTATCAAAAAATATATCTTAGTCGTGTAATACTGGATAAATCTATTTTCATTTTTTATCATAATGCACGCCCTTACGTAAGAGTGCAGATTATTAGTAAGGAGTTTTTTGACACTATTTCGAGCAGAGCAATACAACTTCGTCAATAGTTGCGTTTACATCATTTGCAACCCATATTGTATTATGTGAAAGTTGTGATAGATATTTCCGTGGTTATTGCACTTATCCGCTATGATTTTGACGAATGATCATTACTAAATTGTGTTAACAGACTTTTTATGTTGCATTGTTTTATATTAGAGTTGCCAGTAGATACCGGAAAGTGTAAATTCAGGAATTGTATGTGAAAAAAAAAAAAAAAATCACAAGCTTTTAGGGATAGGTTGTGTTTTGGTAGTCATGGTTGAAAATTGTTATCTTTTGTTATTGTTGATTGTGAAATCACACGAGATTTGTATAGCTTTTGAAGGAAGAAGTTTTTTTTTTGGAGTTTTGCAACAATTTCAAAGGAAAACTTGATGATATGAAAATAAACCAATCTATAGTATAATTTTTTATCTTCGCAGATAACCAACATGACAGCTTCTAAAGTAGAAAGTTAAGGCTATATTCTTACACTATTTACTCTAAGTATTACACATAATTTTATTTGCTTATCAAATACTGAACTATATTAACTGATCTATTTTGGTCTGGCCATTGGTCCCCAGTTTTTTCTTGGGTTTTCTTGATATCTCACCATCTTGACTTTTCTTAATTTCGCAATCTTTTCAAACTCTTCATTACCTGTTTCAAAATCAATAGAAACAGATTTCTCTTCTTCATTCATATTAGTCTTAAAATAATTCAAAATTTTCCAACCAGGAGAACTTTCTGCCAAACTTGGATTAATACCAATATTATCTTTCAATTTAATCAATTTCTCTTTAATTTTTTCATTCAATTCATCAACATTTTTCGATTCCATCTCTTTGACATATTTCTCATTTTGATCAATTTGCCATGCTCGATTAATTAATAAATTTAAATTCCATGGTAAATTGGTTTTCACACAATTCTTTTTAGCATGAGTTAAACTTACTTTATAACCCAAATTACCCACTGCTTTCGTATATTGTTCAATTGATATTGGTGGAGATTTGAAAATAGAACACAATTGATTAAGATTAAAGAAAAATGGTGCATCATCAAGTTCATTAGACGCCAAAGTCAACATTCCTTTGATTCTTTCATGGGTTGCATAGATTTCTTTATCACTCGATTCATTAATTTTCAATACTTTGTCAATAAATTCACGATTATGCAAATTGCCAGCGTACATAGGTCCGGCAACATTATATGATGTACCACAATATTGACAATTGGAAGATATTGGACCTTGTAATTTTGGATATTGGAATTTGGTATTGTTTTTCATTCCTAAAGGTTGCACAATTTTATGTCCACAACCATTACATCCATAAGTTAACATTGTTTCACTAGCATGATTTTTAACATTTATGGGACTAGTTTTCACTTTCACTAAAACACGGAAATAATAATCAATAGATAAACTCAACATCGGTTCAATAGTCTTTTTATACTTGGCAGCAGTACTGGCAATTAAATTAAGAATCAATCGAATTCCAACTTCATGGTTTGATTCTCCATTAACATATGCATTACCAAAATTATTCCCTCCATATAATGCAAAACATTTTTCTGGATACCCACTTCCAGCTAATACTCCAGCATCAGTACAAGTCACTAATAACATCCCATCATCTTCTAAACATTGAATTGCACTATCAATAAATGGTGCAGCAGTACCATATGGATCTAAATCAACAATATGAAATTTTTCATCAGTAGAACCCATGAATTTTATCGCATCACCTTGATTGGCAACTACTTTGTCCGTTAGTTTATTATATTCAACATTCTTATTGATAGATTTAACTGCTTCGGCCAACATATCATTAGCAACTATTTTCCCTGCTTCAGGAATTTCCAATCCATATCTACATGATCTCAAACCCGATGCCGCTAAACTTTCCAAAATTTTCAATCCATTCAATTTAGTCCTTTTGTTCTTACTCTTTTTCTTTATTGCTTGTATCTTTTCGTGTCGTATTTCATCATATGCTTTAATCGCCATGATGGATAAATCTCGATTAAATTGTTGAATAGGATTATAGAATACTTCATCTTGTTTAGGAGTCAATATCGTGGCTTTCCCTTCTTGAACAGTATTGAATTCTTGAGAAATAGTTGAGTTTGGTTGAACTATGTTTGTCGTGGTTGTTTCCATTGCTGATGTTGAAGATGGAGGAATTGACATTTTAGATAACAATTTCACCAATCTTTTAATCATTGATTAAAAGAAGTGAAAAAAAAAAGAACTAACAACAGTCTTCTCATTAATTATAGTAGAGATTCAGTGAGAGTGAAAAAAAAAATTTTGTCGCCAGAAATTTCGCGCGATGGAGAACCGTTTTTTTTTTTTCGTTCTACTTACAAGGCGACTAAAGTTGTTTTATAGTCAGGAATCTGTAACAACCTCGAAACTGAACAATTCATTTATTATATGGAGAAATAAATTGAGCTCAATTGCTATAGCCACTACTTACTAGTGGGAAAGGAGTGTTTTGAACGGTTTAAAGGTTTTGATGAAATACATGTAGAACAGAATCAAGACAAAACAACCATTATAACTGAATGCGAAATACGACAAAAGGAGAGGAAACAAACCAACCAGGAGAACACAAGAAAAAAAAATTAACACTAACAACATTGATCAATATTGTTCTCAGGTGAAATTAAGAATTGTCTCCTTCCCCCCCCCCTCTAGCTAAATCATGTCCCAACTACAACAATATAACGACCTAACAGAAGAATCAATGACATCTTCCCATGAGGAATACGATGATGAATATTCCGATTATACATCAGATGAAGATTCTGAATATGCATTATCAGCACAAGAACATTGGGAAGAAAGTATGAAACAATTGACAATGTTATTCAGTATTGTGATATTCCCCTTAATTGGTAAACTATTAGGAAGACGATTTAGTAAAATAATATGGAGAAAAGTTGCAAATTGGTGGTTTGTGTGAATTGAAAGTTTTGAACTGGCACAAGCCTTTCATTTAAACTCAATTTTCACCAACAGAGAAAGGATCAAACTCACGAGAAATGCAATTGTCAAAAAAGTGGCAAATAGTATTATTGGTTTGAAATATATTTATATATATGCATAAATGTATATTAGTAAATAAAAATAAAGAATTACAAAAAAATATATATAACCATAGAAAAGTAGTACCCTAAAAAGATTAAGACCGATCCAATTTAACCAGTCATTAATCCTTTTATAAACTATTGATCAATTGTGTGAAATCATCGCTTATTTTAGTTTCTGCAAATTCTCTGTATATCAAAATAACAAAAGGTTGCACGATACCGTGACTTATTCTCAGTATAGCGACTGATAAAAGTTTATAGTATTCATCATTAGTTAAGCTTGAGTCTTGAGAAGTTGAAGAATTCAGTGAGAAAATCGATGAGCTTTCATCAAAATCGTATTTTGTTGGAGTCATGGCAAATGATGGATCATTCAATTTACTGGTGGTATTGATAAGGTTTTGTTTCAAAATGTGAAAGATTTCCAAAATCAATTTCAATGTGATTTTATAAATGAACAAATTATCTAAATTGATATTAATCTCCAATTTTTCAATGAGTAATTGCTTTGAATTCAATTTAATCGGTGACATATTAGCTGATGATGTGTTACTCCCATTAGACATGACTCTTTGTGGGGTATAGAATATAGATTGATTGGAACTTACACTATCTCTATTTGTGGTTCCATTATTATTCCCCGATTGATTCAATGTAGCACTTGATTGAACAAAATCATTTCTCGGACCAATATCAAAGTTTTTCAAAATATTCACCAAATTCTTGATAAATCTAATTTGATAAGGTGGTTGTGATACATTAGGTGACAAGAAATTGGTGTTGGAACTATTATTTGAATTGATGATATGTTTAAGTGGAGGTGGTTGTAATATTGTCGAATCTCTAAATGGGTCAGAAACTGTCGATGAAACCCTGGTTCCATTATTACTGTTATTCCCACTGTTGATACCACTGTTTTTAGCATTATTTAAATTCTGTAAAAACTGGCGTTGTTGATTATGTTGTTGCTGATAACTTTCCTCATCTATTTGTAAAGTTCTAATCAAATTCCCCAAGGAGATACCCAACTTTAACAACTTATTAGCATCTACAGGGAATTTAAGTGGTTGTTCATTCAACTTCATCAATTCTTGATGAGAAATTTTGTACACTTTTAAAAAGTGTGTTGTTCTGTCTGAACTAAATGGAATAGATTGAAGTAAATCCTGAATGTAATTTATTTCTTCATCTAGTGTCGTGATAAATGTTGACATGATGTAACTAACAGGTTGAGAATAATAGGTGGGGGTAGCACTATGGGCGTATAACTAGTGTCAAATAAAGGGATTTCTGAAAATCTATTGTGTTGTATTTGTTGTTTTTTTAGTGTCTAAATTAATTGGCGTTTTACTACAGGGCACGTAATCCAATACATTTTTTTTTTCCATGGTGTTCGTCTTCACAAGAATGCAAAGATACAGATTCCAACAAACACAACTATAACAACAATCGTTGTACTTCCACTAGATGTTTTTTACATTAATTGTTTTTTTGACAATAATTTCTTCATTGGCGACATTCCTACTATTATTTGGTGATTCACCCAGTTTTCGAAATACTCCAATACAAAAACTACGAAATAGTTTATTATCAATATCTCGAGATATATTTCAATTCTATCACTGGTTGGATGAGAAACTAAATGGTCAACTATTGAAAATTTTAAACTGGCTAGTGCCAGTTGGATATGTTATGGTCGTAACAGTATGCTTTCAACAGTTTTTAACCCACACTTTGCCCATGTTATCTAGTCCGGGCCTCTTTCGACTTTTCACAATATATTTCTCCATGGTTTTAATATATGCTTCAACTATACTAGCTGCATTCAGTGATCCAGGGAGAATAACAACAATCAATTTGAAACTGTATCCATATACCCCCAATCAATTGATATTTTTCGATGGGAAAACTTGTTCAACATGTCACATAGCCAAACCAGCACGCTCAAAGCATTGTTCAGTTTGCAACCAATGTTTTTTGTTATATGATCATCATTGTGTATGGATAAATAATTGTGTTGGCTATTATAACTACAAATGGTTCATGTTGTTTTTGATTTCCAACATCAACATGTTAGGATACGGTGGATGGTTATGCTATTGGGTATTGACTCCTGTATCTTGGCGTAAAATAACATCAACAAACAATGCAAATAAAGTCACTGGAATTTTCTTGATCTTGTGCTCCATATTTATTGTGATAACAGTGCTATTCACTTTTTTGCATTTGAGGTATATTTATCTTGGTGTCACGACTAATGAATTGGATAAATGGTCTGAAATTGACCATTTGGTCGGATTAGGTGTGCTTTACCAAATAGAACCATCAATTGCCAATGAAAATTATGTTGAACGGGCAATCTTAGATGGAAATGTGGTATACATTAGCTTAAAAGATGAGAGAATTTTAATTGATAATAGCAATGTGAAAAACTTTAAACTTCAATTGATTCAGTCAGTAGAGGATGACTTGGTTAATATTTACGATCATGGCTTTTGGAACAATCTTATAGAACGACTTAAATGGTAAGCAGAATTAATACAGGTAAGCCAAAATGAGACTGCCCAGCTTTGTCTTTTGCGAATGTATTTATCTTTTATAATAGATTTTGCAACCCACTATACATTGAACTTGTAAATACAACTTACATAATTGCTTGATTAGTAAAACCAATTAATCAACAGAGCCATTGTAGTGCACTTCCTATTTGGGAAGTCTATTGGTTGGCGCACGTGAACTAAAAAAAATCATTTAACCTCATCAAATTTCGAACAGCAAATAAACTAGGGAAGAAAAAAAAAAATTTTTCAAAAAAAAAATACAAAAACTTTCCCATCTCCCTTCTAACATCAATTCCAATTTTATAGGTACAATGCTTATCTTTGAAGACGTTATTTCCGGTGATGAATTATTATCTGACGCTTACGACGTCAAATTAGTTGACGGTGCCGTCTACGAAGCCGACTGTGCTATGGTCACTGTTGGTAACGGTGACATTGATATTGGTGCCAATCCATCTGCTGAAGACGGTGAAGAAGCTTTGGAAGATGGTGCTGAAACTGTTAACAATGTTGTCTATTCTTTCAGATTGCAACCAACTATGTTTGACAAAAAATCATTTACCACCTACATCAAAGGTTACATGAAGAGAATTAAGGCTTACTTGGCTGAAAACGACCCAGATTCCGTTGAAGCTTTTGAAAAAGGTGCTACCGCTTACGTTAAGAAGGTTTTGGGTTCTTTCAAAGATTGGGAATTCTACACTGGTGAATCAATGGACCCAGATGCTATGGTTGTCTTGTTGAATTACAGAGAAGATGGTACTACTCCTTACGTCGCCATCTGGAAACATGGTGTCAAAGAAAACAAAATCTAAGAGTGCTCAATACATGTACAATTCAGTTTATATGGTATCTATATACAGAGTATACTATTTGTAATTTCAAAGTATAATTCACTTCTTGTTAGTAATTGTGTTTTACAATCTGTAGTATCTGGGGGAAAATCTGCTTTGCATGGAATCAATTGAGTGGTATTAGAAGAAGGAAACACGTCAAAGATTGTCCTTTGTTAATTGTAAAAGAAAATTTTCAATACACACTGTTTATCATGGCTGGTTTTGTTAACATAAATGTGTTGGATGTTGAAACCCCAATTTCTATTTTCTATAAATTAGTGCGCCAAATTTTTATTTTTTGTTGTTTTTTTTTTACAACCACCCAAAGTGCTGCCACCTCCACTTCTTATTCTAGGTTGAGCAAAATGATGCCTAAAAAGAAACTCCAGTCACTGCAGGTTGATAAGGATGACTCAATTGAGTTGCTCAAGCGTACAGCAACTGCAATTAGTACGGATAACACGTGATGGATAAAATTATTTAGGAGTGGACAACACTCTTTCCCTAAGATACTAACTTCTTGTTTATCTATACAGATAGGAATCCCAAAGGTTATACATCAGCATTCCCGCTGACTGGATTTAGAACCCCATATGTCAACTCAAGTAGATGGCATGAAGTTGAAAAGATTGGCAACTTTGACGACTTTGAGGATAAATTCAACGACGAACCGGGAAAGCAATTGGGTGAAAATGGGATCTACGATATCTATTCCAATAAATATGATCCATATCCCACTTGGAACCCTCCAGAAGCAGTACCTATCACACGTGAGGATATTGAAGCTATTTTCTTGCAATTAACTACCATATTTGGTTTCCAGTTTGATAATACTAGAAACATGTTTGATTACTTAATGAGGTTGTTAGATTCAAGAACATCTAGATTGGGGCCAACCCACGCTCTCAGATCTATTCATGCTGATTATATTGGTGGCATGAATTCTAATTTTAGAAAATGGTATTTTGCAGCCCAGTTGGATATTGATGACTTCGTTGGTTTTGACAATCTTGCCAAAAATGGGAAAATCAAGGGGTCAAATGACCCAGTTCCAACATTGGAGCAAGCTGAACTGCAATGGTCTACAAATATGTTAGCTTTATCTCCTACTGATTCAGTTATACAATTAGCCATATATCTTTTGATTTGGGGTGAAGCCAACAATATCAGATTTATGCCTGAGTGTATTTGTTTTATCTTCAAATGCTGTAATGATTTTTATTTTTCCATCGACCCTGACACACCAGTTACAACTGTTACTCCAAGCTTTTTAGACCACATAATCACTCCCCTCTACAACTTTTACCGAGACCAATCGTACATTCTTGTTGATGGGAAATACCGTCGTCGCGATAAAGATCACGAGTCTGTGATTGGTTATGATGATATGAACCAATTATTCTGGTACAGCAAAGGTTTGGAAAGACTTGTTTTGGCAGACAAGAAATCTAGATTGATGAGTCTTCCACCAGGAGAAAGGTATGAGGAATTAAATCAAGTATTATGGAATCGTGTCTTTTATAAAACTTTTAAAGAAAACAGAGGCTGGTCTCATGTATTGGTAAACTTTCACAGAGTTTGGATAATTCACAGTGCTGTGTTTTGGTACTACACGGCTTTTAACTCGCCAACATTATACACAAAGAATTATCAACCGGCGTTAGACAACCAACCCACAACACAAGCAAGATTGTCAGTGTTGGCGTTTGGAGGTGTGGTTGCCATTGTTATTGATATTATCAGTTTATTGTTCGAGTTACGGTTTATTCCAAGAAAATGGACTGGAGCTCAACCTGTTAGTAAAAGATTAGCTTTGTTGATTTTGGCGTTGATTTTGAACGTGGGCCCAAGTGTCTACTTGTTTATGTTTATCCCATTAAATGTTCAGAACACAGTGGGTCTAGTTATTTCTGCTTTCCAGTTTTCATTTTCTGTCATTATGGTTTTATATTTGTCTACAGTACCATTGGGGAGGCTTTTTTCCAAAAAACCTAAAGCCAACGATAGAAGGTTTTTGCCCCAGCGTCTGTTTGTGACTAATTTCTATTCATTAGCCGAAGGTGATAGAGTTGCATCTTATGGTTTATGGTTTGCTATATTTGTATCAAAATTCATTGAGTCATATTTCTTTTTGACTCTATCATTGAGAGACCCAGTTCGTGAATTGAGTATAATGAAAATGAGTAGATGTGCCGGTGAGGTATGGTTAGGCAACTGGTTTTGTACTAGACAACCAACAATTGTTTTAGGGTTAATTTATCTTACTGATTTGGTATTATTTATATTAGACACCTACTTGTGGTACATTGTATGGAATACTGTGTTTTCAGTTTGTCGCTCATTTTACATTGGCGTCTCAATTTGGACTCCATGGCGAAATATATTTTCAAGGTTACCCAAGAGAATATTTTCTAAAATAATTTCGGTTTCTGGAGACAAAAATATAAAATCAAAGTTACTTGTGTCGCAAGTATGGAATTCTATCATTATTTCCATGTATCGTGAACACTTGATATCTTTGGAACATGTTCAAAAACTTATCTATAAACAAATCGATAACCCCGGAGTTGAAGGGGATTCTGTTTTGAAAGAACCAATCTTTTTTGTTTCACAAGAGGATCAAACGATAAAGTCATCATTATTTCAAGATCAAGCAGAAGCACAGCGAAGGATTACTTTTTTTGCTCAGTCTCTATCAACACCTATGCCTGAAGTGGGTCCAGTACATTTAATGCCGTCGTTTACAGTTTTAATTCCTCATTACAGCGAAAAGATAACATTATCGTTACGGGAGATAATCCGAGAGGAGGAACAATATTCTCATGTTACGATGCTAGAGTATTTAAAGCTGTTACATCCATTGGAATGGAGCTGTTTTGTAAAAGATACAAAGTTATTAGCGGAAGAATTTGAGACTGATTCGTCTTCTGCTGAAATTAAAAGAGAGAAACTTGATGATTTACCGTACTATTCCGTCGGATTCAAGGTTGCCACACCGGAATACATTCTTCGAACTCGAATCTGGGCATCACTTCGCTCCCAAACACTTTATAGAACCATTTCTGGTTTCATGAATTACTCTCGTGCTATCAAGTTGTTGTTTGACGTCGAGAATCCAGACCTGACTAAATTTGGCACGGAGAACGACAAGTTAGAACAAGCTGCAATAATGGCCCATCGTAAATTCAGAATAATCACGTCGATGCAAAGATTAAAGTATTTTACTCCCGAGGAAAAAGAAAACACAGAATTCTTGTTACGAGCTTATCCTGAACTACAAATATGTTACCTTGATGAAGAAGTTGACGAGGCTTCTGGTGAAATTGTCTACTATTCAGCGTTAGTAGATGGAAGTTGTGCCATTTTGGAAAATGGTGAAAGAGAGCCAAAGTACCGTATTAGATTATCTGGGAACCCAATTCTTGGTGATGGGAAATCTGATAACCAAAACCATTCATTGATATTTTGCAGAGGAGAATATATTCAACTAGTTGATGCTAACCAAGATAATTATTTGGAAGAATGCCTTAAAATTAGAAGCATTTTGGCAGAATTTGAGGAAGCAACTTTCCCCTTGGATCCTTACTCGACTGATTTGGAAGGCACAGAGCTGGTTTATCCTGTTGCCATAATTGGGACAAGAGAATATATTTTTTCTGAAAATATTGGAATTTTGGGAGATGTAGCTGCTGGGAAAGAACAAACTTTTGGTACTTTATTTGCCAGAACTTTGGCCCATATTGGAGGTAAATTGCATTATGGCCATCCAGATTTTTTAAATGGAATCTTTATGACAACTAGAGGCGGTGTTTCCAAGGCACAAAAAGGTTTGCATTTGAATGAAGATATTTATGCCGGTATGAATGTTGTTTTGAGAGGCGGCCGTATCAAACATTGCGAATACATGCAATGTGGAAAGGGAAGGGATTTAGGATTTGGCTCAATATTGAATTTCACTACAAAGATAGGAGCAGGGATGGGTGAGCAAATGCTTTCAAGAGAGTATTTCTATATGGGTACACAACTTCCATTGGATAGGTTCTTGTCATTTTACTATGCACATTCAGGGTTTCATTTGAATAATTTGTTTATTATGCTTTCTATTCATTTATTTTTGCTTGTTGGTGCTAATCTTGCAGCTTTAACTAGCGAAAGCACCATTTGTGAATATGACAGATTCAGACCCATAACTGATCCCAAACGACCACATGGATGTTACAATTTGATTCCTGTTGTCCATTGGTTGCAGAGATGTATATTTTCTATTTTTATTGTGTTTGTTATTTCTTTTGTTCCATTGGCTGTTCAAGAATTAACTGAAAGAGGATTTTATAAAGCTATCACAAGGTTGGGTAAACAGTTTGCATCGTTTTCTCCGTTGTTTGAAGTGTTTGTTTGTAAAATCTATGCCCATTCGTTGTCCAGTGATATTTCAATTGGTGGAGCCAGGTATCTTGCCACAGGTAGGGGGTTTGCAACTATAAGAGTCCCATTTGCCACATTGTATTCCAGATTTGCGGTTGAGAGTTTGTATTATGGATCCATTTGCGGATTATTGATATTTTACTGTTCCCTATCAATGTGGAAGTTGCAACTATTGTACTTTTGGATTACAATACTTGGACTTTTGATATGTCCCTTTTTGTATAATCCTAACCAGTTTTCTTGGAATGACTTTTTTCTCGATTACAAGGAATGTATCCAGTGGTTTTACCGGGGTAACAGCAAACCAAGGCTTTCTTCGTGGATAAATTTTACCAGGCTCAAACGAAGTCGGATTGTCGGGGTCAAAAGCAAAAGATACAGCATAAATGAAGAGATTAAAGTGGTTAGTGAAGTGAAACCATCAAGATTCAAACTCATTATATCAGAATCATTCTTACAGTTGTGTGTAATCACCTTGGTTGGTCTTGCTTATTTATTTACCAACTCCCAGAACGAATCTAGAGGAACCTATCCAGTCAACAGTATCTTGAGAATTCTTATTATAAGCTTTGTTCCTATTGGAGTAAACCTCGTAATATTGATTGCTTGCTTTGTGGTGTCTATATCAATTGGTCCCATTTTCACATTATTCTGTAAGAAATTTCCCTCATTTGTTGCAGCAATAGCACACTTGCTAGCAGTCGCCAATCATGTATTTTTCTTTGAGTTGTTATGGCTATTTCAGAATTGGAACTTTTCAGTTACAGTTCTTGGGTTTGCATTATCGGCCTTAATTCAGTGTTGGTTTTTGCAAATGATGACGATCTTGTTAGTTTCCAGAGAGTTCAGACACGATAGGTCTAACCGCTCATGGTGGTCAGGAAAATGGGCAACAGCTGGTTTAGGTTGGTATATAATAACTCAACCCATGAGAGAAGCTGTATGCAAATTGAGCGAGATGTCTTATTTTGCTGGTGATTTAGTTGCAACTCATATCATTTTGTTTGCTCAGATCCCGATATTATTGATCCCCTATGCTGATAAGTGGCATACTTTAATGTTATTCTGGCTAAAGCCAGGGAACCAGATACGTCCTAGAATATTATCCAAACGTCAAAAACGAAGAAGAAGATTTCAGGCAAACTTGTACTTGCTCATCTTTTTGTTGGGATTAATATTGTTTTCCAGTATATTCGTTTTACCACTTATTGCTACCAAGTATTTTGATATCGAATTCTCTGAATATATTCCAGAGTTTTTTCATCCATTGTTTCAACCCTACGATGCTCCTACAAATCTGAAAGGATTAAAGAAAAAATTAGAAATTAAGCATTACTAGCTAGGATATGTATTTTTGGAATTCTGATAAGTCTTTCGGGAATTTGTCTTTTATATTTTGCAAAATGGCTTTCTTTGACTTATCGTCGCACATTAGCAAGGAAAGGTCGAATCTTTTAAAAGTGCTAAATTGTTTTAAATGATTCAAAACAACTTGGTTCCAATTGGGTAATGAGTCATTAGTTGAAACATAACTAGCTGCATCTAAGTAGAATTGTAAAAATTCAGTGTCAATTCCTGAACTAAATATATCTGCATAAGATTGATTATCAATGTTTAAAATGTACTTGTACCCGTTTAATTTTTGTTCCTCTGGTAGTTGTTTGAGTGTGGTAAGGAAATGCATTGGCAGAAGCATTACAGGAGGTGTAGAATCTGAATTGTCTTTAATGCTACTGTGTGGCTTATGTCTTACTTCTGATATTTTGGTAATTTCTGGTTTCTTGGAAGAACCAAACAAATCTTCAATTTCTTTAGTTGCTGCTGCTGTCACTTCTGGTTCCTTGACAGGCTTTTTTTCAATTGAAGGAGGTGACTGTATCATCTTTGAAAACTTTTCAGGTAATTTTTCAACTTTTTCAATTGGGATCTTAATATCAACATCCATTTTATCTTCAATTGGTAATTTATTTAGTTCTGTCTTGGCAGCTTGGTTTGAAGGATCTAATTGTAATACTTTTTTAAAGGCTTCTTTTGCACTATTCCATTTCTGTAGACCTTTTAAAGCCATACCTTTCCGATATTGTAATTTCACCAATACTGCAGTACTCCCCTTATTGTGGTTGCTACTATTGATCAAATTTATACCACTCACACAATCTTTGTAAGCACGATCATAATCTTGTAAATGAAGAAAACATTGTGCTCGGTTTGAATATAATATTGGATTGTATGTGTCTATTTGTATAGCATCTCTATATATTTTAGCTGCCTTTTTATATTCCTTCAGTGTAAATGCTTTATTACCTTGGTCTTTTAGTTCTTCTGCTGATGCCATGTCTAATGGGGTTATGGTTGTAGCTTCCGTAAAATAAATAGAATTTTTCAGATGTTTTTCTATTCTGATATTGAGCAAATTGCACGACCAGATAACACCAAAGAATCTATAAATCAATATTGGTAAATGTTATATCAGTTCAAATTAGTAAATAAAGTGGCATAATGAGAGTATAATTGAGTCAGTATATAACATTAAATAGTTTGATCTCTGTGGTTGGTGTACAGAAGTTGTAAGAATGGGGTAGAAGTAACTTATGTGTCAACTCGAAAATGATAAGAGTAGCAGAACAGTTTGATTTGATTAACGGGACATTCTTATCCAGTATTTAAACTGTCCATCTTGTATGGATGTGCCATGATTGTAATTTCAAGAGAAGAGTCAAACTTCTTGGTGTATATACTCATCAAACTTCTGTTGACTAATGTCCTGTATTTTTCAAATCCATTTTTTTTTCCTCGAGGTGACCTGATCTTATACAACACTAATCATTATTCTATGAGACATCTCTAACACAACAGATGACAGTTGAAGAATTAACTGATGAGATAAGTGCTATTAAAGCAATTTATCCCGAATCTGTAACCAATCTAGGTCCTCAATTATATACTTTTAAAATACCAAATCATGAATCAGTTAGTATCCAATTAAATTTCCCATTGACATATCCTGAAGAAATCCCTCAATTGTTACAAATTATAGTAGAGAAAACTACTCAATCGTCATCATTTACTGATATTTCATATTTGGAAAAACACGTTGATGAAATATTGCAAAAAGTGTTTGTGCCGGAACAAGTTGTATTGTTTGAATTATTGACTGAATTACAGGAGTTTTTTGATCAATACGTTGAAGAGCACCCTGAACCAGTGATTGAAAAAACAGAGGTAACACCAACTAATGAGAAACAATCCAAACAAGCTACACCAATTGAGCAGCATGATGATGTGCATCAAGAATTGAAAGATCCAACAATTGATTGGATTCAGTCTGATCCAATAGTTGATAGGGGTTCTACATTCATTGCATATGTTAGACAAGTGAATACTCTACAAGATGCTCAAGAGTATTTAGATGATTTATTAACAGATAAGAAAATAGCCAAGGCGACTCATAATATATCTAGTTGGAGAATAAAAATGGAGAATGGAGTTACATTCCAAGATTGTGATGATGATGGAGAAACTGCCGCTGGAGGTAGATTACTACATTTGCTACAAGTATGTATCAATAATGAAATATTATTACTTCTTATTAATTTCTAGTGAATTTGTCTATACTAACTTTTTTTTTGTTCTATTCTATTTGAAGATGATGGATGTATGGAATGTTATAGTTGTGGTTAGTCGGTGGTTTGGGGGAACTCATCTTGGACCAGACAGATTCAAACATATAAATACTGCTGCAAGGGAAGCAATTATTAAAGGGAACTTTATTGTTGATGCAAATGATAATACGAATGGTAGTACCAAGACTACTAATGCAAAGAAAAAGAAAAAATGAAATGAAATGAAAATTAAAAATTGAAATATGAATATCTTCATTTACAGTAATCGTTTCTTTTTGTTTGAATTGGATGGACTTTCTAGTTTTCTTTTCCTCCACATTGTGTTTAAATCTAGTGGTTCATCGTCATTGTCTTCAACATTATTAGAATCATCATCTTTAATTTCTTCAAAGGAAACATTACTACCCCAAGATCGTTTTGTAGTTGATGAATAGTTGTAATTTCCATTAGTCATTATAGTTCCAAACCCTACTCTGTCTATTTTCGGTTTCATGGCTGCCAATTTCAAGAGCTTTGCCAGGTCGGGTAATACCCATTCTGATAAATCGTGTATTTTCTTTTGTTCCTCTAGTTTCTGTTTCCCTAGTTTTGAGTCTTCGGCTTTTTGCATAAACTTCATGTTCATGACTCGATTTGATAACCCTGTCGACATTGTTATTAGAGATGACTTATTGTTGTTGTTGTTGATTAATATTGATCAAAGTTGGTGATTAAAGTTTTCTTTAGGGAATTTTTTTTCCCTTCCAATTTTTGGGTGGGTTTCAATTTTTCAAACCTTTGAGAAGAGATGAGGAATATTTTTTTTTTTTTTGAAAAATACACCTATACCAATATTCTTTCCATTAGATTCCATTCAGTTCGCCACGCCAGAACATTAATAATCTAATATGAAGTCAGATTTTAAATTTTCTAATTTATTAGGGACAGTTTATAGAAAGGGAAATTTAGTGTTCAATCAAGATGGAACAAAACTATTATCGCCAGTAGGGAATAGAGTTTCGTACTTTGATTTAATCAAATCTCAATCATTTACATTCGATTACCAACATCGTAAGAATGTTCAATGTATTGCCTTAAACAATCAAAACACTTTAATGATTTCCATAGATGAAGATGGTAGAGCAATTCTTGTTAATTTTGTATCCCGTGTTGTATTACATCATTTCAATTTCAAATCTAAAGTAAATGACATTAAATTCAGTCCTTGTGGTAAATATTTTGCCATTGCTATAGATAGATTCATTCAAGTATGGAAGACTCCTGATTTGACTGAAGATAGACAATTTGCTCCGTTTGTTAGACACAGAATTTATCTGGGACATTTCGATGAAGTTTTGAATATATCTTGGTCATTGGATTCAAGATTTTTTATAAGTACCAGTAAAGATATGACTGCCAAGATTTTTTCGTTGAATAGTGATGAAAAGGATGTTGCAATGACTTTTTCGGGACATCGTGATTATGTGATAAATGCATTTTTCAGTCATGATCAAGAAATCATTTATACTGTTAGTAAAGATGGTGCATTGTTTAAATGGGAATATACTGAACGTCCTAAACCAGAAAACGAAGATAGTGATAGTGAAGATGATGCAACTGATAAGCCAATGAGTTGGAGAATTACTGCAAAGAATTTCTTCTACGCTGATGGGAAATTAAAATGTGCTTGTTTCCACCCACAATCAAAATTGTTGGTTGTAGGATTTACAAATGGTGAATTTAGACTTTATGAAATTGAAGATTTTAACCTTATTCAACTGTTAAGTATGGGTCAAAATGCCGTCAATACTGTAAATATCAATAAAACCGGCGAATGGTTAGCCTTTGGATCGGCAAAATTAGGACAGTTGTTGGTTTATGAATGGCAATCAGAGTCATATATATTGAAACAACAAGGCCATTTTGATTCCATGAACACATTGTGTTATTCTCCTGATGGGTCACGTCTAGTGACTGGGTCTGACGATGGGAAAATTAAAATTTGGGATGTTCGATCAGGGTTCTGTTTAATGACATTTACAGAACATACATCTGCTGTCACTCAAGTTCAATTTGCCAAACGTGGTCAAGTGTTATTTTCAAGTTCATTAGATGGTACTATTAGAGCATGGGATTTAATCAGATTCAGGAATTTTAAAACTTTTACTGCCACATCAAGAGTTCAATTTAATTGCTTGGCAGTTGATCCAAGTGGTGAAGTCATTGTTGGTGGGTCACAAGATACTTTTGAAATATATGTTTGGTCAGTACAAACAGGTCAATTATTAGACTCATTAACCGGTCATGAAGGTCCAATCTCTTGTTTGACTTTTGGTAAAGAGAATTCAATTTTGGCTTCAGCATCATGGGACAAAACCATTAGAATTTGGAATATTTTCAGTCGTAATCAAACTGTGGAACCTATTGAAATTCAAAGTGATGCATTATGTTTGACTATGAGACCCGATTGTAAGGAATTGGCAGTGCTGACATTAGATGGCCATGTTACCATTTTTGATATTGAAGATGCTAAGCAATTGCATTTAATTGATGGAAGAAAAGATATTGTCAATGGGAGATATTTGGAAGACAAATTTATTGCCAAGAATTCAAACAGGGGGAAATATTTCAGTACCATTGCTTATTCCTTTGATGGATTGACTTTGTTGGCCGCGGGTAACAACAATTCTATTTGCATGTATGATATTGAAAACGAGGTACTATTAAAGAGATTCATTGTTTCGGAAAATATGTCATTGGATGGTACTTTACAGTTTTTGAACAGTAGCAAAATTACCGATGCTGGTACAAACTCTGATTTAATCGATAGAGCCGGTGAATTAAGTGACTTGGAAGATAGAGTAGACAATAGTTTGCCTGGTTCACATCGTGGTGGTGATCCTAGTGAACGTAGAACGAGACCAGAAGTCAGAGTTACTGCTGTCGAGTTTTCTCCTACAACAGCTGCATTTGCTGCAGCTTCCACTGAAGGGTTACTAATATTTTCTATAAATCAAGAGCTTATTTTTGATCCATTTGACTTGGATGTTGATGTCACCCCTGAAGCCACGTTGGAATCCCTTAAGGAGAAAGAATATTTGGTTGCATTGGTCATGGCATTCCGTTTGAATGAAAATTACTTGATCCACAGAGTTATTGAATCTATTCCATTACAAGACATCAAATTAGTGTGTCAAGATTTACCAGTAATTTACGTCAACAGGGTATTAAATTTCATTGGTGAATTGTTGACTAAGAAAGAATCTCCGCATATTGAATACTATTTGATTATGGTTAAAAACTTATTGATACAGCATGGTCGATACATTAGTCTGAATAAATTTGAATTTCAATCTTCCATGAAGTTGTTGTCACGATTCTTAAATAAGACAGCTAAAGATGTGATAAATGTTGGTAAAAGAAATGACCATTTATTGACTTACTTAACAGTTAGTAAAGATTTGAAAACTGCAAGTGGTCACAGTGAAGGAGAAGAGAATATAGAAATGAACGAAGACCTGGAAGCTGAAGATATAGACATTGACGAGGACGACGATGATGAAGAAGGTTGGTTAGGTCCAAATGGAAACTCTGTAAAGGCTGCAAATGGAATTGTTTTTAGTGGACCGGCTGACAGTAGCGATGAAGAGGATGAAGATGAGTTGATTGAAGTATAGAGTAATCAAATAGGCAATCTAATTAGTGAATTATACTGTAATAGATTATTTTCTTGCAACCAACTATCTCCGGGTTGAAAAAAATGGACAGCCCTCTTTATCAAAGGTGAGGGATGTGGTGACTAAAGAATCTAATTGAAATTAAAATCTCCAGATGTCTAGCCAATAGACGGTGGGGGGGCACATTGTAGATGGTTTTAATTGAAATGATTTTGTAAACACGGATTAATTGAGCTTTGGTTAGTTTTGATGACTATAACTAAGCGTGTCACGCCATAGTATCAGCGCATTAACTGCTTGTTTCAATTAGTTATTCGTATATGGAGAAAAAAATAAGCTCTTTAGCAAAGTCTCAGTTGATTATATATCTGCTCTAATTGCATTTGTTTTGTCCTTGTTACTAAAAGATATAGAGTTATACAATCAAGCAGGAGTCAAGGGCACTATCATTGTATCTTTTCGACCAGCATGTGGCGATTGTAATTGGGTGAAGAACCATGGGGGAAAGAGACGAGCAATCACACACCGGAATTATTTCTCGCAATAAATTAACCCTAATTTTTTTTAGTCTTGGCATGCAGATGGTGCTGGCTTTTCTCCCTCCTTTCCTACGCCTTGAGTTAAGAAAATTCCATTCTTCACATATAAACTTCATGCACTATTTTCTAGTAGTAGAATCGTCACATTTTCTTTCCAAGGGTGCTGGAACTCTTCTATTTGGTGAATGCTTGCATGGAAGAAATAACATTGTTAAACCTTATCATCTACACTCAATTCATTCGATCCATTGTTCCGTACCTAACAATAGGAATCAGGATGTTATTGTTCAATTATGACATCTATAAATGTTTGGAAAACAAGATTCCAAAAAATTCGTAGTAGATGCTGTTGTTTGAAGGATAAGAAATGCTGAATATTTTCTAGGGGGGCTTCTGCATGGTTGACGAACCACCACCCGAGAAATATGTTTTACTTGCAAGATACAAATTTGTATATACAATTTCTGTAATTTTTCCGATAAAAATAGTAATACCACCAGATGAATTGATTATCCAAGACTCACTAATTTTGGGTAATTTAGTTTGTCTGAAAAGGTTAAAGACCAACAATTAATATTCATGACCCAATGTTGGCTTTATTAGTCAATGCTCAGCTAATTATTTTCTGGCTTTTTATTTATTATATTGGAATAAATAGCATTGAATTTTGTGGTGAACCAGAAGTTAAAACCACAAACATCCGATCTAATCCTTGTTTTTCTAGATTACTCTATTATTATTATTAGGTTTGATTGTTAAGTAAAAAATCATTCGTTTAATTCATAACCTTGGTATGGATGTCGATTGCATTACTAAGTTTCAAAAGTTCACCATTCATACTTGCAAATTTCTGTACCTGTCTCGGCTTTAGTTAACCCCCATGACCAATTAATATTAGTTTAGTGTTCCTTTCTTCTCTTTTTTTTTTCCTTGCATTGTCTCTCGAATTGGCAATTCCTGTCCAACCGACTTACTGACTGAATGACTCTCCCCCTCTCTCCCTCCTTCTCTTTCTCCTTCTCTCCCCCCACTTCTTCATTTAATTAATTTAATTTTAGATTCTCTCTTTAAGTAGTCCGACGTGGAAACACACACAAAAAAAACGCTAACAATATATTAGGCACACCACACACACACACGCACACCACCCAACACAACGCCGAAGTAATTTTCTTTTTCCCCCTTCTCCCCCCAAAAAATAGAATTAACATTTAGTCCAGCAATTTTCATTAAATTTTCAACAAAAAACTATTTCAACCTTATATAATCTTTTTCATTCCCACTTACATATATATTATTTCACTTTTTCTTTTCTATTCTGTTCTATTTCACTTTTTTTTTTATTCTATAATTGTTCATTTGTTTGACTGTTTCTTTCCTTTCGTTTCATTTCGTTTTGTTTCATTTTCCCACCGTCCCCCCTTTAGTTTTTGTCCACATTTAATTTAGAAGAACAATGGCTAGAGATATTGATAATCATTTATTATTTGAGGTTGCTACTGAGGTAGCTCATAAAGTTGGAGGTATTTACTCCGTTTTAAAATCAAAAGCCCCTGTCACTGTAGCTGAATATCGTGAACGTTACACTTTATTGGGTCCATTACATTATGACTCAGCACAAATTGAAGTTGAAGAATTGCCAGTTACCGACCCTCATATCAAACAAACCCTTGATTCTATGTCTTCCAAAGGTATTAGATGGCTTTATGGTAGATGGTTGATTGAAGGTGCACCAAGAGTATTATTGTTTGACATTTGGTCTGCCGGCCATTATTTGAATGAATGGAAAGCTGATTTGTGGAATGTTGCTGGTATCCCTACCCCTGATCATGACCTGGAAACCAATGATGCTATTTTGTTGGGTTATTTGGTTGCTTGGTTTTTAGGTGAATTGGTTTATAACGACCGTGATCGTGCTGTTATTTGTCAATGTCATGAATGGTTAGCAGGTATTGCCTTGCCATTATGTAGAAAAAGAAGAATTGACGTTACCACTATTTTCACTACCCATGCAACATTATTGGGAAGATACTTGTGTGCTGGTAGTACCGATTTCTACAACAATTTGGACAAGTTTGATGTTGATGCTGAAGCTGGTAAAAGAGGTATTTATCACCGTTACTGTATCGAAAGATCTGCTACGCATTCAGCTGATGTGTTCACTACAGTTTCTGATATTACTGCCTATGAAGCCGAACATTTGTTGAAAAGAAAACCAGATGGTGTTTTACCTAATGGGTTGAATGTTGTCAAGTTCCAAGCAGTTCATGAATTCCAAAATTTGCATGCTATCAAAAAGGCCAAGATCAATGAATTTGTCAAAGGACATTTCTATGGGAACTATGATTTTGATTTAGACAATACCTTATATTTCTTCATCGCCGGGAGATACGAGTTTAGAAATAAAGGGTGTGATTTCTTTATTGAATCGTTAGCAAGATTGAATCATAAATTGAAAGAGGCAGGTTCCAAAACCACAGTTGTGGCTTTCATTATTATGCCGGGAAAAACTCAATCCTACACTGTTGAGACTTTGAAAGGTCAGGCTGTTGTTAAACAATTAGAATCAACTATTGGTGAAGTGCAAAAGAAAGTTGGTGAAAGATTATTTGAGTATTGTGCTAGATACCCTAATACTGATCATCACGGAAACGATGAAGTTCCAACTATTGATGAGTTGATTAAACCAGCCGATAGAGTTTTGTTGAAAAGACGTATATTTGCATTGAAGAGAGATGGTTTGCCACCAATTGTCACTCACAACATGGTTGATGACAGTACTGATCCAGTCTTGAATCATATTAGAAGAGTTCAATTATTTAACAAACCAGAAGATAGAGTTAAGATTATTTTCCATCCAGAGTTCTTGAATGCTAACAACCCTATTTTGTCATTAGATTATGATGAATTTGTTAGAGGGTGTCATTTGGGTGTGTTCCCATCCTACTACGAACCTTGGGGTTACACTCCTGCCGAGTGTACCGTTATGGGTATACCTTCTATTACCACCAATTTGTCTGGATTTGGGTGTTACATGAATGATTTGGTTGAAAACCCAACTGATTACGGTATTTATATTGTTGACAGAAGAATGAAATCTGTCGATGAGTCTATCAATCAATTGACTGATTACATGTTTGATTTCTGTGCGAAATCCAGAAGACAAAGAATCAACCAAAGAAATAGAACTGAAAGATTGAGTGTTCTTTTGGATTGGAGATCAGTTCATTCCGAATATTCTAAGGCTCGTTTGTTGGCACTTAAAAGAGCTTATCCTGATTATGTTGGTGAGAAGGTAGTTGAATCCAAGATGAAAATCACTCGACCAATGTCAGTTCCAGGTTCTCCAAGAAGTTTGTTACTCACGCCAGGTGATCTTGGCTCATTACAAGACGCTAACCAAGACATTAGTTATTTTGAATTGGGTGAAGAAGAAACTTAAACTTAATTTTTGCCCAATATTATATGCTTGTTTATAAATTATATACATATGTATAGGTTTCTTACAAAGTTTCAATTGTATTTTATTGTTTTTGATTTTGGAATAAAGTCTTGGATAGACGTTAGTCGTTCAAGCTTTGATTCGTAAACTCTGGTGACTAATTAGGCAATCTCAAGTCAGAGTCGATATGCAACATGATTATAGATAAAGACAAAAATGACTGAATGGTTCTTAACGCCTTTCTTTCAAATAAAAATGGCATTATTTACAGTGTTGTAGTTTTTAATAATATTGCTTAATGAGTACAAATTGTATTCTCATTAACGTGCGATATTTTATTCTCTCTCTTAGATATAATATTTTTTTTTTAGCCAAATTGATTTATTATTTCAATGATTCATCTAATATCTTAACTCAAAAAGGAATGATTAACTAAGAAAATCTTTCCAATAATCCTTGGCTGATGATATTGGATTATTTTTTGGAACGTAAAATTAATTTCCTCAAAACTGATGCGCCAATGGAAAAGAAGATGAATGGTTTATCAGCAATTTGAGTTGGAAATTAACAAGCAAATTAATAACAAATTATGCAACCCTTGTTTGGTGGACATGTTTATGGTTGGCACTTTATAATTTACAACATGACATTTGGGATATATAAAATGAGTTTTCTATTTAAATACTGAGGATCCAATAGTCAAAGTATACTTCATTGAAAATTCAGAAAACTGCTTTTTCGGTATAACTAAACTATCTATCAATCCTTTATAATTTGAAAAAGCATGTTTCTGTACTCACAAGCTATAAGATTTATCATTTTCTTGTTACCTATATGTTTGACTTTCAAAATTACGGAGAATAGGATTGATCGTGGTAAATTAAATTTTGAGATACAAGATATTACTATAAAATCTGGTGCCTTTTGGTCCATCGTTGACAATTCTATCTGCACTTTTTTTGGTAGCTTGATGGTTGAGCCCCAAGCTAGTCTTTATGTTTCCCTGACTTCCCCTATTTTGGCACTTCAAGTGGCCTTTGTTTCCATTCTTGGTGTATTTCACAACCAGGGGAATATCACATTCGACTCCAGTGCTTCATTAACATCAGCTACTTACAGGATTATTACCCTGACATTTCGAAATACTGGCAGAATGTTTTTTTCAGCATCTGGGAAGTTTCCAAATACGATGGATATTGTTGCATCAGATTGGACAAATAATGGGCTTTTGAGTTTTCATCAGGATCAAAGAACTAGTGGTGTGGTCTCACTTGGTTCAGCTTTGGGGACCATAACTAACAATGGTCAAATTAAGTTGAGCAATCAAGTGTACCAACAAAGAACTCAAATTAGCGGTTCCGGTTGCTTTGTTGCCATAAATAACTCTACTATTTATATATCCAATTCGTTATTGCCGGTTCAGATAACACAAAGTTTTTATTTGGCTGATAGCACGTCTTCCATTATAGTGGATTCTTTTTCGGCCACTCAAACATTCAATGTTTATGGATTTGGTAACGGGAACATGATTGGATTGACACTCCCGCTTGTTGGTAATTACTGGTATTCCTCATATACCTATGATGCTACAACTGGTATACTTATAATGAGAAACGTATTTTTGGAACAGAAGTTTAACATAGGACTAGGCTATAACCCTAGTTTGTTTAAAATTGTGACAGATTGGGGTGCTGGAATCCCATCTACCATTTTAGGATCTTTGTCTTATTCTGGTTGTGTCCCTTCGAGACGGTTACCTTCGATTTGTCAGATTGATCCAATTAGCTCTTTAGAAATACCAGGGACCAAACCTACACAATTCACAAGTGTTTTTGTTTCAACCGACGATTCTGGCCGAAATGGACAATATGTTGGATTGTTTGAAGTTGCTACTAATAAAAACTATGAATGGGTGAGTGCTGTGATAATAATAACCTCGATACCTACCGTTACGATAGAACTTCCTCCGACACTCACTTTGGAGGCCCAGTGGCTCCCCACTGTGTCAGGTGTATTGCACACTAGTAGTACCATTACACAGTCGACTAAAATTGGTCTTTTGACTACAGTATCATTGGTCCCAGTTGCGGAAACTCAGTTAGCTTCTAGAACATTTTCAATTGTGGGTCCTCCAATTCCAGATACTACGTCACTTGAGTTAGTTGTTCCCACGAAAAGTGAAACTCGAGTTGTTACCGAAAGTACTGTTGTTCCTGTGCTACCCCCTAAAGTTACTCATTTTACAAATTCATCGACGAGTAATAGGCGTTATTCAAGTGAATCCATGGTTGATGAAGAATTTCCCAGTGAGCCCTTCATGTCTGATGAAGTATCTATTGAAGTGTATGAGTCATATACTGATGAATCTTGTGTTATTTCTACAGATTTTTCAGTTGATGTTGACTATTCCAGTGATCTTAGTATGAACTTTCAGACATATGACACGCTTGACACCACTGAAATGTTTAACACTGTTGAAAACTTTGAGACGTACGACACCTTTGGCACCATTGAGTCATTTGATATTTTCGAGACGTCTCAGACATTTGAGAGTTATGAGACTTTTAATGAAACTAGTGATTTGAGTATGTTTTCATTAACTAGTGAGCTGTTTTCCGATCTACCACCTCCTTTGGTTCAAACTGATACGCCTGTCTCATTCAATCCTGTGCCTAGTAGGACTAACATGAGTGAGAAAACAATTATGTGGGAAGTTACTAATTCACAGGGCTCTATTATAACTGAATCTGGGATTATTCTTATATCTGGTGAATATCAGACTACAGTAACTACATTTCTCCGAGACCTTGACCAACTGGAAGGCTATACTAAATACACTAAAACTTGGGAGGTTACCAATAGTAATGGTTCTGTTGTAACTGAATCTGGGATTATTGATGAATCGGGATCATATCACACTACCGTGACAACTTTCCCACAGAAAGATCAAAATTGGGAATGGGCTGCTAATACAGTAGAATATACTAAAACTTGGATAGTTACCAATGAAGATGGCTCTATTATAACTGAATCTGGTATTGTTGGTGAGTCTGGTTTGTATCAAACTACTGTAACAACCTTCCCACACGAGTTAAGTTCATTTACTATTTACCAATCCGAAGAAGCGCATTCGCCAGGGGTTATCAATGCAGGTGATATAGAGCTGACACCACTTGCAACTTCCCTGTCTATCTATCAGTCTGTTATCATTGAAGACGAGTTCCCATCTTCACCAGGAAATACTTATACGGATGTTTTCAGTCCTACAACTGGTCATGATTTAGATCTTCCGGATGATACGACATTCACACCAAGTCAGTCATCGTCCACTACCGTTCCAATTGAATCTGAGTATATTTCAGAATCTATAATTCTTGATGCTGGGTCTCTGGTGTCTACTATGATATCACCAACTACTTTGACTACTAATTTTCCGATTTTTGATTCAAGTGATAATCAATTTAAACATGTTTCTTTATGGGATAGCAGAGTTTCTAGTAGATCAATTGTAATTGTTTCCAGTGAATTTCCTGAACTGGATGCACCCTTGATACTCGCTTCACCGAATGATGGTCTGTCAAATCAAACTTCTACTACTGCAAGTATTACTGTCAACGATAATCAAAATGTCAACAATCCTGAATTTCAACAAGGCGAAGCTGTCATTAGTAGTAGTATTGACTCTAGTGTATCACATTTGTATTATATTTCTGAGGAAACTTCAATTGCCAGCAATAATGGTGATCTTAGTGATGATTTGGAAGTTGACTTTATTCTTTTGACACTGTTGCACGATACCATTAGTGCTAAGGCTACACTGGCTGGTTATTCTTGGAAATTCTATCCAGAGAGTGATGAGATTCAAATTGATCAAACTGGTGATTACAATTATTCCCTTGCAGGTGCTAAAACTCACATTCACGAAAGTGCTTATACCCAACAAGATGCTTCCACTCAAAAAGGTGCCTCTGTTCAGCAAGAGACTTCCATACAGCAGAGGGTTTCCACTAAACAAGAAACATACACTCAAGAGGGGACTCAACAAGTAACTCGTACGCAAGAGAAAGTTCAACAAGGTGCAAGCCATAGCACAACAAACTCTCATTTTGAAGGGACTTTTATATCAAAAACTGCCAGTCCTACAAACAATGATTTCACTCTCAGCTTTGAGCCAAAAGACAATGCTACTGATATTTCAAATTCCTTTTTTGCCCACTTGCTGATTGTTGGTAATTCGACTGTTTTTGAAACTGATTATACTGATTTTTCATTTATTGCAAATTCCAACACTTTTAAGTCGGATGCAAATGGTGTTGATTCTACCAGTAATCAAACTTATAGTGCCGGTGTTGGAGGGTCTAATGTTTCAGGTTTAATTAGTAAGAGTGAATCTGTGGTACTATTAATTAGACCTGTAATGATATTTGTGTTTTTGGCTATTTGTGTGGTTATAATGTTATGAGGTGGATCAAATTTGGTGTAGTTTCCTGAATGTGTTCAACAACAGTGCTATTTTTAGGTGGGTGGCGACCTTTTTAATTATATATCTTAATGGTGTCTGATATTGTTTACTTTTTGTTTACCATGTTACTTTGTATTATTAAATTTTACTATTTTATAAATTGTTTTTAATTTTAAGAATGATTCTTTATTGTAGATAATCTATACTCTGGCTAAAATTTGAGCAAAAAAATAGTGACTACTTTCTCTTATCCCTATCAGGCTTGAGTGAAAACAATGTAACTTCAATTATGGTTTAATTTGCAATTCACTTGACTATTCTTCCTGGCATAGCCTGATTTGATTTAAAAGAGTATATGGTCGTACGAACTCTTCAACACTAAAAACAAAACCCATACTAACATTTATCCGGAACGCGAACTTTAGGAGCCAGAAAAAAAAAATCAAAACAATAGAGCATAATCCAAAACTGGTGATATTTACCTTCTATTTTTTTTTCTCTTTTTGAATTACATCATAGAATCACCTCACCGCCCAAGCATAGCAATGCCAATTAATTCTGAGTCATGTCCCTTGTGTAAAGTGCACAGCAATACAATCAAAAAAGAAGACGAAGATGAAGAAGACAACAAAACTTCATGGATTCAATGTTCTAAATGCAAAGTATGGTACCATGTCCATTGTTTGGACCTTCCAACTGATGAAATAGATCAGATAGTTATCTATCATTGTCCTGAATGTGTGCCCAAATATGGAGAATCTACCTATAAAAGAAAATCTAAACGTGCCAGAGTATCTATTGACTATCAATCTTTGAATGAAGGAGATACATTTGCAATTGACAAATCGAGCCATTTCCATTTACACAATTTTTTAAACTTTAAGGGAGAAACAAACATTAATGTGATTGATAAACTCACAAAGACATATGCATTGAACACACGAATGGAGAAACCAATTCTTATTCCACAAGCAGATTTGTCCAAAAATGGAATGCAACTCCCCATTGAGAAAAACGAAATTACAATTGATTATATTACTGATTGCTGCGGAGAAGATACACCTTTGGAGGTGATGGATGTGATATCACAACAAGGTATATCTCCACCATGGAAATTGAAGCAATGGCGAGAGTATTTCAAGACTAATGAAGAGAAACGTGATAGAATACGAAATGTGATATCGTTGGAGATATCTGATGTTGCAAAATTGGGTGTTGATTTCACACGACCCAAGTGTGTTCGAGACATGGATGTAGTGGATCGAGTGTGGATTGAAGAGGATGAACAAAAGAGAAGCAAAGTTACCAAATACTGTCTTATGTCTGTGAAGAATTCATTCACGGATTTCCATATTGATTTTGGTGGCACTTCAGTATACTACACCGTGTTAAGTGGGGCTAAAACTTTTTTGTTTTTCCCACCAACAGACAATAATTTGGAGTTGTATAAATCCTGGTGTCTTGAGCCTTCACAAAACTTTATTTGGTATCCTGAATATACAATAACAAAGAATAAAAAGAAGATTAAACCAACCGGTGGGTTTAAAGTCGACCTACAACCTGGTGATCTTTTCATTATCCCCAGTGGTTGGATCCATGCTGTCCACACTCCACAAGATTCAATTGTGATAGGAGGTAATTACTTGACTATAAGGGATATGGTTATGCAGTTGAAAATTAATGAAATTGAAAGAGAAACCAAAGTTCCAACAAAGTTTAGATTTCCTATGTTTAACAAAGTGCTATGGTTGACTGCGTGGTACTATTATAATCATCAAAACGAGTTTCAAAGTGATATAGGTGAGGATGAAGATGGTAATGCAATATTAACTCGATTGATTGGACATTTGCAAGGGCATTTGGAACTAAGCAAAACAAATGCAACAGCAAAAAGAAGTATTCCTAAAACAATCGGCAAACCAATGGTATTTATTAACAAATTGTTGGCATGGAAAGAGGATTTGTATGGTACTGCCGTGTGAGCATAGTATTACGTTTGGTCTTGGCCAGTTGCGATTGTGTAGCTTACAAATAATTGTATAACTAGCATGCTATAAAAATGATTTAGAATCCCGACTGTTTCCTCTTCCTCTCTGTGGCAGTATCAATTTATCAACTAGCTTGGATTGACAATCAACAATATCCAGAAGAAACCATTTTGTGTCAGAAACTTTAACTTTAGTTGAGCAAATATCATCTGAGATATTATGTAGGTTTTTGTGTCTGATTACTGTGAAAATTTTCTACCAAGAGTCAAACCAGCTCATCACTGTACGGCTTTACGTAAGGTATTCATGGGTAAAGCCCTGCTCTTGTGTATACTATCAATACAACCGAAATTTCAAGAGATTGACTGAAATAGTGAAAAACGAAGAGTACAAAATCAAAATGACGATTTATCGTATATGTATGTGGTAGTGTACAGAATCAAATTTACCAAAAAAGTTTATACAATAGAAGTTTAGATGGAATCATAACATACAAAAGATTTAATATCGTCTAAACAATAAAAGAAAAAGAAAAAGAAAATACAATACAATACAATACAATACAATTCAATACAATTGATGTAGCAACTAACAATTGTTTTTGAGAAAGCTGGAAACACCGGTTGATAAGATGTGTGTGTGTGTGTTTGAACCAAAAATGGAAAAAAAAATTAGAGATAGTATGGGAAAAACCGCAACAAGTAAAATTGAGCAAACTAAAAATAAAAAAAAGATTTAGTTACTACGTGTGTGTGTAATTTGTGTTTGTGTTTTTTGTACATCTGTATGAGGGAGGCGCAAGGTACATTACTAGCTAACTAAATTTTAGTAGTAGTACGAAAGATTAGTATATCCGCGTCTTACTGTTGTGGTTTAGAGTGCACATTAACAATAATAATCCGATAACAAACTAACACAATACATTGAAAACTGAAAAAGAAAATCCACATAACCCAAAAAAGCTAACTAGAAAACGTTGTTCAATTTGTTTTGAATTCATAATCTCATTCGACATTAATCATTTAGAATTACCTTTCTGGTTAAATCTGAGTGTTGATTGTTTTTCATTCTTTTTTTTCTTTCTTTCCGTTTTTGACTTTTTTTTTCCTTTATTTTATCAATAGAGATTTACCCATTATTATTAAAGATATACTTCTTATTGAAGATCTGGAAATGTTTGAATCAGATTTATCTTTCTATCTGGCCCTTCTAATATTATGTTGTCCAATATCAATAGTTTTCTTCAAAAAATTCCCTATCAAAGGATATACAGGTGCAAATAAAGTATCATTATTTTTACAATGTTTAATTGCAATACTTAATTTGAATATTCTTTACAGTTTTATCAACTCACTTACTATCACGCTAGGTCATGATGGTTCCTCTGCTAACACCCTTACGATAGATCCCATCACTACAACACAACAACAGGGCCACGTGGACTACACACCTATAAAAGTTTCCGGCTACACATTTAAAAATCAAGTTGCCACCAAGAATTTGCAATGTGATAGTATTGTTTACGATCAAGATTTGGACCTTCAAGTAAGTCAAGCCGTTGATTTGAACAAACCAGAGGACTTAAAATTTTTCAGAGACAAATTAAACGAACTCCGTTCTTTAAATAATATTTATGATTTGTTCTTTCAGGATAATGAAGATGAAGTTGAAGAAAGTATTTTAGAAAGAAAATGGTACAAGTTTTGTGGGTCTGCCGTTTGGTTGGACAAATATGGCGTTTACTTTATGGTCAATAGAATTGCCTATTCCAAAAAAGGTACACGGAACAATCCTACAATTTCTGTATTAGCTGGTCAAGTGTTTGATAAAAATTGGATTGAATTAACTGGCAAAAAATTCCCATTTTCTGGTCTTGAATTTCCTACTATTTTGCCTCATTATATTGATGAAGGTAAAGAAGCAGAGAAGGTGATATTGGGTGCAGAGGATCCAAGGGTAATTTTACATGAATATACTAATGAAAACGGGATACGAATTCAAGAACCATTAATTGCATTCAATGCTTTAAGCACAGAAGTGGATTGGAAAAGGGCAATGCATATTTATAGACCATTACATGATCCACATCGTATTATTCGTTTGTCAATTGAAAACTATGCTCCAAGAGAAAAGGAAAAGAATTGGGCACCATTTATAGATGGTAACAATCTTAATTTTGTGTATAATTTCCCCTTGAGAATACTCAGATGTAATATTAATAACGGAGATTGTCAAAAAGTGAGTGGTCCAGATTTTAATGACAAATCTCATGAAAATGCTGGTAAATTACGTGGTGGTACCAATTTGGTAGAAATTCCATCACAATCCTTGCCAAAACATTTGAGATCTCGTAAATACTGGTTTGGTATTGCAAGATCCCATATAACGGACTGTGGCTGTGTTGGAGAGTTGTATCGTCCACACCTTATTTTGATTTCTCGTAACAAGAAATCAGATCAGTATGAGTTAAACTATGTATCTGATTTGATAGATTTCAATGTCAATCCTGAACCATGGACTCCTGGTAAAACAACTTGCAGTGATGGTAAACTGGTGTTGATTCCAAATAGTGTGGCGTTTATAAAAGATGACTACATGAGTGTGACATTTAGTGAAGCAGATAAAACTAACAAATTGATCAATGCAAAAGGTTGGTTAACTTATATAACCAAAATGTTGGAATTTACTCAGGAAAGATTGAATGATGAATCCAGTGATCCAGTTTTGGAAAGTAGATTATTGAGTAAATGTTCCACGTTTTTAGCTCAACAATACTGTGCATTGTCTAAAGATACTATGGGGTGGGATAAATTATTTAGATGAGTAGACTGCATTTATGGAGATTTACGTTGGCTCTAGATGTTTTATTTCCTAAGATATAAGAATAAATAGCTTGATGCAAATTATTTATTTCTTGGTGTTTTTTATAGATAAATTGTTTTTGTAAGCAATAAACGATGCATATGTATAGAAATAGGGTGATTTTTCATTGTTCAAGTTATAAGGGCCTTTAGTATAGATTTTGTTATCTTTGAAGTGGAACATAAATTTGGTGTCAGATTTTTTCTAAATCACATCAAAAAGCATTTTTCACTTCCAAAGAATTTTTACAGCAAAACAGCTAAAACTGCCAGATATATCTAGTATAGTTATTGAAAGAAACATTTTTTGTTCAGAAATAAAAAACAAATGGAATATAACTTCATTGATTGCAATAAAGCAGATCTCAAATATAATTAATTTGTGTGCTAAAATCACTTCAAAAAATACCCGAAATAAAATATGTCAGGAAACAAGCTCTTATGGCCAAGTTGGTAAGGCACCTCACTAGTAATGAGGAGATCGTAGGTTCGAATCCTGCTGAGAGCATTTTTTTCCTGGCTCCGATCAAGTTTTTTTTTTCAATTATTTGACTAAATTTTTTTTGGAACAAATTCTCTTCATAAGTGTGTTTTCTCATTTTGACGATGTTTAAAGGCAAAACTGCATTAGTCACAGGCGGATCTCGAGGAATTGGACTTGCAATCAGTAAGAAGTTAGCCATTGAAGGAGCAGCAGTATCATTATTAGCTAGAAATGAAACCATATTGCAACAATCATTACTGGAACTAGCGACTGATCATGGTCAAACCCATACATATCACTCATTGGATTTGACAAGTCTATTGTTACGCAATCCACAGGATTTGAATTTTGGATCTCCTACAATATTAGTAAACTGTGCTGGAGTTACTAATCATTCCTTGTTACTTCGTATGACACAAGAAGAAATCGTTAACACAATCAATTTAAATCTAACGGTTCCCATACTACTAAGTCAAATGGTGGTGAAGAATATGCTTCGCCAAAAAGGGTCTGATCCAACAATATTAAATATTTCTTCAGTATTATCAATGACTGAACATTTTATACCAGGGACTTCGGTGTATGCTGCATCTAAGGCTGGCTTATTAGGATTTACTAAAAGTCTATCAAAAGAATTAAGAGGGAAAATTAGAATCAATGCATTGATGCCCGGATTAGTCAAAGAAACAGATATGGGGAATAAAGTCATGGCAGATATAAATCTGGTTCTGGTTGAGTCGGTAGCAAATGAAGCTATAAGAATATTACAAGATACAAAATTAAATGGAGAATGCATTGCATTGGATAAATAGATAAATAAATAAATAGACAAAATTGTTTAAGGCTCTTTTTTTAAAACGCGTTTCTGTTCAACCAGGCTAGAAATTTATGATTGTCAATTCTCAACTTGACTGCCGTCTTGGCAACGGTGTCCACCGAATTCAAAATAATCTTCCGGTCAGGATAAAGATAATAATACAGTATAGCTTCAAGTGATTCGAAAAAGCCTTGTGATCTCTTATATAATAATGTATACTTCCCTCCTTGACTAGACAATACTTTTAACTTACCTTGCATAAATTCTTGTAGTTGCCTTAATGAATTGAAAATTATTTTATTATTTGGAAAAGTGATGCTATAGAAAGGCAACCAGTTACATGCCATTTCCACGGCCAAAGTGTAAATATTCTTGAAATGCTGGTACGCATCTTCGTATGTTTTACATTTCTTGCGGGTTTTTTGTAGTATTTTCACCATTATCATAACTATTATATTATAATTGAGACAAATTTGAAACATTGAATACAACTCTCTTCTGTAATAACCTTTTGGTAACTGATGAGTGTCTTCTAACTCATCAAACAACTCTAAAGAAATCTTGTATGGTAGCACAACTGATAAACTCGCTCTATTCAAAAATGGCTTCCAATAATCAACTCCGTATAAGGTCCAGAATATTCTTGAAGTATTATTAAATTTCAATCCATTCAACTCCTCAATGTTGGTTGTTGAATTATCGGGGAAACTAAAAAAATCATTGGCGAGTAACTGTCCCAAATGTCGTAGATACGGATTTTGATGTGATAGCCAATGTAGTAACACAGGCAAAAATATATATAATGTAGTCTGGGAATGTATCACCAAGAGTTTACTGACATATCCAATAAGTAGATATTGTCTATAATTGTTCGTAACTTGTGCTGGTTCCATATCAATCCAATCATCAATGTCTCCATACAACTCATCATACAATTCTTTGATACTAGGATTCACAAGATCAGGATCAAATAAATGCACATTGTTTAGTCGATAGTAGGTGGTGGTTGTTGATTCTGCCATTTCTTTACCTATTTCAAATGCACATCTGGTAGCAAGTGTCCAAGAACAATCAGATGGTGCTAAAGAAATAAGAACTGGTTTTAGTATGGAAAGTAACTCAGTATAAGCTTTAAATAGTTCGGATGATACATAATGTTTTAATGATTTGAGTCTTTCTTCAGGTGTCCTAGGGCTGTAAAAGTCCGGCTCCAACGATTCTTCAAGTAGTACTGTTTTCGTTCTTTTTCTTGGGTGATAATCAGCGTCTGGGGATTTAATTGGTTTATTTATATCAATTTTAGAAATGTCAAATTCAAACAACAGTGGGTTTTTGGAGTACAAGTCATTTAAAGTATGAATCTTGGATAGTAACGGCCGGATTTGTCGTTTATATCTAATTGTTGATATTTTATTTGCCATTTATTTTCAGATCAAAATAGAGGTGGAAGAATTCGAATATATTCTTCGTTCAGTAAACAACCAAAAAAAAAAACCGGACTCCAGTTTGAAATATCACTCTCTTCCCCCTTTTTTCAACATACTTTGCTATCTACAAACAATGTTCCAACAATTACTTGCAATTTCTTCATTGGTAACCTTTGTGTTGGGCGAAATTAGAGGAGTCAGTCCCGAGAATCAAGATTTGTACAAACCAATTATTGAAAATGGTAAACAATATTGGAGGTGTTTAAACGATTCTTCAATTCGATTGACTTATGACCAAATTAACGACAACTTTTGCGATTGCCCCGATGGATCTGACGAACCAGGTACCAATGCTTGCCCTAGTCCTCCATTTAAATTCTATTGTGCAAACAAGGGTCATTTCCCAAATTTCATTGATCAATTTAAAGTAGATGATGGGGTTTGTGATTATGATGTTTGTTGTGATGGATCTGATGAACAAGGTATTTGTGAAGATAAATGTGAAATCATTCATCGTCAATATGAACAATACAAAACCCAACTTGAAAGTTTCATCAATGATGCATTGAAAAAGAAACAATCGTTAATCGAATTAGCTCAAGGAAAAAGAAAACAATTAGTGAATGAATTACGGAAATTGGAAGCTGTATTACCCCTGAAGAAATCACATTTGTATGAATTGGAAGTCCAATTAGAGAATAGCAACGAGCAAGAAACTTCAGTGTTTGATGTCTTAGGAGACCATATTAGTGATCTTGCTACAAAACTAGAAGCACATAAAAGGGATTTATTAAAACAAGAAAGTAGAATTCAATCTTTAGAAAAACTTTTAGCGAAATTATCTCAGGAATATAATCCAAATTTCAATGATCCAGCAGTCAAAGAATCTATTCACAAATATCAGGAGTATCTTTCGAATAAAGACGAGGACGTTGTGGAGGACATCAAAGAAACCAATGCTATACTTCTGGAGTTATCAGAAAAAGCCAAAAGTTTAGTCGGTAACACTGATAGCACACCTTTACAACCTACAATTAGAAACATGCTTCATCATTATTTTCAGCTTTTCACAAACACGTTTTTGACAAAACCTCAACTACAAGTCAAAACAACTTTGTCCAATGACCAATTAATAAATCTGATTGACAAACAAAAGCAAGAAATCAGCAAGATTGAATCCAAAATTGATGATATTAAGAAAAATTTAAGTAACGACTATGGGTCGGACGACATTTTAAGAGCATTTGATCTGACTACAATTAACAAAAAATTGGGAGGTTACACCTACAGAATTAATCTTTTACACTCTGTGGCCCAGGATGACGTATTGATTGGAAATTACAAAAAATACGAGAATGGAAAGATTTACTTTGACAGAGGAGCCAAGTGTTGGAATGGTCCGCAAAGATCAGCAATAATTGAATTTGAATGTGGGAAGGGACCAGACTTGGTTTCAGTTAGTGAACCAGAAAAGTGTAGCTACAAGTTTATTATCAAAGGAGAAGCATGGTGCCATCCAATCACTGAACAAGAAATACAAAATAGATTTAGAATAAATTATGATTTACTATAGGGTATGTATTACAGGCTAATCAAAAACAACTTTTTTACCTTGGAATTTAACATTCTTGAGTTTTTCCTTTTCCAATCTCTTTGCCTCCCAGGATGGATGGATGGATTTTTCCTCTGTTGCAACAGAGTTAGTAGAGACCAGCAGCAGCTGCGGTATGGTACTGGCAGTGTTGCTGGTAGTAGGTTTTCTCTCACCAAGTGGTAATGAGTTAGCACCAGTTTGTTGTTTCTCAGCTAATAATTTTGCCTTTAACTCACGTTTACGTTGTCTTTCTTCAAACTCCATTTGTCTACGTTCTCTTTCGCTGGCAAGTATTTCTTGATTCTTCTTGACATGTTTTGCTTCTTTACCATATTTCTTGGCCCATATCTTTTGTCTTGCTCTTTGACCCCTTCGATTCTTTCTCTGTGTAGTTATTTCCTTTACTACTTTATCGTTATCTGCATCGTCTTCTTCGTCATCAGAACCCCCTGAAAAATAACCAGAGGCAAGTTGAGGAAGATTGAATGATTTCCCACTATCTTGGCTCTGTTTTTGTTTCTTTTTTGGTGGTTCATCCTCGAAAAAGTCATCCGATGAGTCTTCGCTTGACTCCTCTTCTGAAGGCTCTTCATCTGTTACCTCATTATAGTTTACATTAGGATCTAATTCTGGTTGTTGTTCCTCACCTCCTGATCCATTGTCTACCTTGTCATAAATTGCAAACTTGTCATAAGCATCTTCCAAATCCAAAGATTTGTGTTCATCTTCACTATCGTCTTCTTCTCCCTCATCACTATCTTCATTGTTCTTCAAATCTACCTTACTACCAGTGGCTTTAATTCTAGAGTCCTTTTCTTGTCTTGTCAAATTTCCACGAACAACTCTAAATGACCATTCAATTTCATCCAATATCTTCTTTACATTCTTATTATTCCATAAATTGGCGACAAAATTATTCACTGCCTTATCGTTTTGACAAAAAGTGATATAAAAACTCGAAGGGTTACATTCATTTGATTTGTCAATTACAATTTCTCGAAGATGCTGTCCAATATATGTTGGAGGATTCGTTTTCAATTCTTTGGAGTTTAAACATGCACTTTGAATTATTTTTATTAGCTTTGAAGTTATCAATTTTGATACAAATTCTTTATCGTCCACCGGGATAGTCTTTTTCTCCACTTCCTTGGCTAATTTTGAATATGCCGAATGATATTTCTTTTGAAAGATATCTGATTTTATTTTTTCAATTTCTACTTGGGCATCCTCCGGTGATTTAGGAATTTTTTTTAATAATTTGTGATTGTGATTACTTGCAATTAATAATTTTTTGGTATGAGGAAATCTGGGTGTAGATTTATTAAACTTGGATTCTAACAAATCAAGTTTCCACATATAATTGTTCGTCTTCATTATTAGTTGATGTAGGAAAGAAAGCGATGAGATGTTAAAATAGATGGAATCAAAAAGTGGAATTTTTTTTTTCCAATGCTTTCGCGGTTTTCCTAGTTGTGGAAGGTTTTTTTTTGTAAATGGAGCTGAGGTGAGTATCTTGATGCAATTTTTGCTAACAAATCAATTTATCTAACAACAATGACTATACAAGAAACAAAGAAAAGAAAGCTTGATCAAAATGTCTTAACCTGTGAATATATTCTACCTAGAAAGAATAGAAGGTGCAAAATGTTACGTAAAAAAGATGCAAAGTACTGTTCAGAACACTTGATTCACGATGAAAACTTCAATGGAGAAAGAATTGCATGTCCCTTTAGTTCTAGTCACACAGTGTGGAAAAAGGATTTGAAACAGCATATGAAAAAATGTAACGATAGACCAAAGGAAAATACTAACTCATGTTATGAACTTGACTTCAATAAGCTGCTAAACAACGCAGAGAACTTTGAATTGGCTAATGAGGAGAAAGAGGAGAATACTGAGTTGATGGAAAAGTACATTCATGTTTTGCAAAAAATAGAGTTTGAACCACTAGAGTTTAGGATACTTCATCATGAAGGATTGGAAACAAGATTGCAAGAAAAAACCAACCAGAAACACCCCATACAACAAAACTCTATAATCGCCAACATGGATCTGATGGGTTTACTCAGTAACTCATTTCTTTATTTGGAATTTGGTGCTGGTAAAGGTGAATTGCTGAGATATTTGAATCAATGTATATTACAACAAAAAACAGAATGTTCATGCACTTACGGTTTTGGATTAATTGATAGAGGTAAAAACAGATTAAAAGCCGACAGCAAGATCATTTCTGATTCTGAAACCTTACAAACTAAGCCACAAATAAAAAGAAGCAAGATAGATATTAAAGACTTGAATTTGGATAAATTTCTAGTTGATCTAAAAATTGATAAAGTTGTTGCTATTTCCAAGCATTTATGCGGAGCAGCAACTGATCTCACGTTGAAACTGATTTTAAATTCGACACTATTGCTGAATGATCAATTTGGAGGTGCCTTGATTGCAATGTGTTGTCGCCATGTCTGTTCCTTAGAACAATTATTACCACAATCAAGGAAATATTTGCACGACCATGGCTTCACAACCGTACAATCATTCAATGTATTGAAAAAGTTAGTGTCATGGGCAGTGGACAAAAAGGACGCACAAGAAAATGGTATACTTGGTCTCAATACACATCAAAGAGAAGAAATTGGGTTGAAAGCTAGAAGATTAATAGATGAATCTCGAGTTCATGCTTTAAAATCTATTTTGAATGATAAATACAAAGTGGAGATATTTTGGTATGTTCAAAAAGATGTGACTCTAGAAAATGTCTGCTTATCAATTTTTAGAAGGACTAAGTAAGAAGTAGTTAACAATGACATAGATCAATTCATTTCCTCCATTTTTGTTTTATTAATCATCTTCATTATATTCGATTTCCCTCTCTTGAATGCCATTATATAAGATTCTGTTTGGAGTCTTTTTTCTTAAGAACAAAGATGTCTTGGTAATCTTATTCTTAGCTGCCATTCGAATTAAAACTGATTTGATTTTCCCTGATTCAACATTTTGGCTTAACAAGTTGGCAACCATACCTGTTACTATAGGTGATGCCATAGAAGTGCCGGATAAAACTTGTGTCTTGTCGTGGTTACGTGCATCAACACTTCTGACATATGCACCACTTGCAAATATGTCAACACATTCACCCCAGTTAGAGAAGGCAGTGACTGAATCGGTGTAATCATCAATGGCTCCCACTGTAATTGCATATTTGGAACTTGCTGGGCTGGTCATACAAGCGTTGATATTCGAATTCCCGGCTGCCACCACAAATACCAAACCTGTATTGGTTGCTTGCTCAATTGCTTTGTTTAAAATGTGATTCTTATATGCACCCAAAGATAAGTTAGCAACTCCTTTTCTCCCAGATTCGATTCTATGGTTGACTGCAAAGTCTATAGCTGCTAAAATTGTGCTAAGTGAGCCAGCACCTTTACTGTTCAATGCTTTTACTTCAACAATTCTGACATTTTTTGCAACCCCATACGTGACAGAACCAATTAATCCCGCTACATGAGTTCCATGTCCATTATTATCTCCAGACCCTTCCTCAGTAAAATCATAGCCTGCGCTTGCTCTTCCTTCAAACTCAGGGTGGTCAACTTCAATTCCAGAATCTATCACATACGCATTTACACCTTGTCCCAGATATTCAGTTTCGTACATATAAGGATAGGGTTTATTTGGCTTCATTCTTCTCCTTCTGCTTATTCTGGCCAAATGTCTCGGAGCATCCTCTTGGATTTCAAATTCAAGTGCATTAAACATAATATCTTCAGTTATCTCTTGAACCAAAGGACATCTTTTCAACCTATCAATAATATCTTTGGAGAATCTCCCTGAAAATCCCTTGAAATCTCCAATTGCAATTGAATTACTAATGAAATCTCGCACTTGCAAATGCTTTGGGTATCTTTTATCATATTCCATAAAGTGGTCAATTGATTCTGATGCTTTAAGTGAAACAAAATACAGGTCATTGGAAAAACACTTGTCAATTAATGCAATAAACACACATGCCAAATTTATTAACATTTCCGTAAGTTCAATTAAAACAGGGTTTGCTCCCTCTTTTCTGATTATTAAAAACCCTCTTTCAATGGGGACCCAGTACATATTTATATTCCCAAATCATAACAAAATATTCATTGTCAGCTGTGTTGTGTTTATTTTCAAGAACTATTTTGTTATTCAAAATCTTACTTAGTAAGATGTAATACATATATATTTATTAATCTCCCCATAGTATTGTCTTAACCAAATCAAGCTCTTCCCCGCCATTTCATTGTATTAGATTTTTCTCTGTATCGTAAGAAAATTGAATCTATGGCACTATAATTTCGATTGTGATTTCGGGTATTTTCTTGTATTTTTTGGAATGCTATTTTTCCACACACGACAACAGTCAATTGCATCAATCTGAGAAACAATCTTCTTCATCCTGATAATAACTGAAGCAAATTCCGTTATATGCAATTCGGTTCGGAGTTCTTTTTTTCAAGAATAGCGATGATTTCGAGATTCGGTGTTTCGTTGACATTTCTATCAATTGCCCCTTTATAAGCTCTGGATCAACTCCTTCATTTAACAAATTTGCCACCAAGCCTGTGACAATAGGAGCCGCCATTGATGTCCCCAGTAATACCAGTGGTCTAAAATCACTTCTAATATTTACACTCTTTACGTAAGCACCACTTGCAAACAAATCAACACACTCGCCCCAATTTGAAAAGCTGGCAATTGAGTCATTGTAGTCGTCTATAGCACCAACAGTTATTGCATAAGGAGAGCTCGATGGACTGGTTAAACATGCATTAATGTTGTTATTTCCGGCAGCAACTACAAACACAAGTCCAGTTTGAGTAGCTTGATCAATGGCTTTGTTTAGTAGTTTGTTTTTATACGCACCTAATGACAAATTGGCAACACCCATTCGTCCTGAACGCAACCTATGATTCACGGCAAATTCAATTGCAACAAGGATAGTACTTAACGAGCCTGTTCCCTTTGAATTTAATGCTTTGACGTCAATAATCTGCACACCCTTAGCAACACCATATGTATGAGAACCAATCAAACCAGCAACATGTGTTCCATGACCATTGTTATCACCTGGCCCTTCATCAGTGAAATCTTTACCAGTTCTGGCTCTACCTTGAAATTCTGGATGACCAATTGCAATTCCTGAATCAATTACATAAGCACTCACTTTTTTACCAATGAAGTCAGATTCGTAAATATAGGAATACTTTTTTATTGGTTTCATTCGTTTTCTTCTGCTTATTCTTGCCAAGTGTCTAGGAGCCAGATCTTGAAACACGGCATCATAAGCTTTAACTGTAATATCAGGAACAATTTCATCTACTAAAGGGCACCTTTCTAACCTTTTGATGATATCCTTGGAGAAACTTCCAGAAAATCCCGAGAAATTGCCTATCTTAAATTTTGAATTGATTAGTTCGCCAACTTGAAGATCCTGCGGGTATGTCGCGTCGTAGGCCATGAATGTATCGATAGTCTCTTGGGAATGAAGTGACACTAAATAAGAACTACTTGCAAATGATGAGCCCGCCATAAAGTAAATCGAGATCCATATGGATAGAAGTAACTTCACCATAGTCTTTGTTGTAGACAAAAGGTGAGAAATATGAAAAAAAAATGGTTGCAAAACAAAAATCTGTATCAATTAATAATTGTAGAAGCATACAAAAAAAAAAACTTGATTTCCGGTCAGCAGTTGTCTGAAACGGATTTGCTGGCGACGTCAATTTTAAGACAAACATTCAACAGTCAAATTGACAAAATTTATAATATATTAACAGTTAGATAAAAGTTTATTACTATTTTGTCGTGATTTGGCACTATGCTCAGCAGACAGGGGTACTCTAAAAGTAGAATTTGTAGTAGGAAATGGAAGAGACATAACGAAGTAACAACTATAACAATAAATTAATAATATATTTAACACGTTTTACTCAATTCTAAACTAAACTCAATTTCTATAGAATTGGTCTGCTATTGTTGCATTGTTAATAACAGTTAGAAGGTAATCTTCACAACTGAACTGTAGATTTAATAGTCACCTACAAGTATCGGACTAAAGATGAAAAAGAGGCCTCGAAAAAGTTTGAATTCTGATCACTTCCATCTTCAAGAAACATTTCATCCCGAGAAAGCTTCAAAATGTGGTTAACACAAGTCCTATACTATAAATTGAAATATTTCGTCCCAGACAGTATTATTCGAGCACATCACAACCCAGCCGCCCATAAAACACAAGACAAAATTATCCACTCTTCCAGTCTATACTTTATTAATTTTTTCATGATTTTCTTTTCCTTAAATACTACTGAAAAGCAAAGTGATCACATGTAAAATGAAGAATAACTGTGTAGACACGTTTGGCCAGTACGTTGTTTTCATTGTCTATTTTTTTGTGTCAATCACTGTTTCATCACACGAGCAACAAAAAAGCCAATTTCCCACTCTCGTCAATTAACCGTCAAAACTATAATTACTTTCTATAATTTATTACATAATATAATATACTTAAATCTAAAAAACAACAACTACTACTACTTTCAATGTCATTAAAAAGTTGAATTAATGGAAACCACTTCTACTTCAATGCCTTGAGGAATTTCTCTTTATCTTCTTTTGACAATCTTTCAACATAGTCTTTCATTGCAGAAATTGCACTATTTGGATCCTCTTTTAATAATCTCATAATCTTGGTTCTTGAAACTTCTTGTTTCAATTCATTAACTCTCTTTTGCAATTTGGCATGGTTCTCTTCAATCCAGTTACTGACAGCTTGGTCATCATCGTATTCAACAGTTGGCATCCAACTCTTCAATCTGGCAACTCTTTCCAATTTGCTAGAATCTTTAATTTGTTCACTAATCAATCTCAAAACATATTCCTCGTTCAATCTTCTTCTCAATCTCCAGAAGAAGAAACGTCTAGCATCAGTCCATTTGATTTCCTTTCTAATAACTCCCTTGGCCAACATACGACCTGATCTATCGTGCAAGTCAGCAAATTGAACGGAAATTTGAGCATAAATTGGTAATAAAGCCTTTTCACGTGCAAACAATTTGGCGCTTATTTTCGAGTGTTCTTCTGGAGATAATGACGAGTCATTTAACTTAGCTTTCATTTCACCATAAGTTGGATCTAATCTTTCCATAGTTGCTAATAATTTATCACGTCTGTATTTGATACCAACCATACCTTCTGGTTCCAAAACACCAGCTCTCGAATCGACATCGGCATACATTTCCATCATATCTGAGTTGATGGTTGGATCAACAACAACCCAAGAGCCACCTCTCAATTCTCCATTTGGTGGAATGTAAGTGAAGATAGGTTGCTTGAAGTCAACTAAAGCATCAACAATAAATGAACCATATTTCAAGACTTCATTGTACATATCTCTTTGACCACCAGAGAAACCTCTCCAATTTGCTAAAATCATTAATGGCAATTGTTCACCATTGTTGAAATCATTTATAGCTTGTGCTGTCTTAAAAGCAGAGTTAGGATACCACACTTGACCTGCTTCTTGAATCAAACTTTCTGTAGAGTCTGGATTTGCTGGATCAGCAGGAATCAAGTTTTCCACTGTTCTGGTTTCGACACCAATAACACCAATTGGAATACCACCCAAACGTGCTCTACCAACAACAACACCTTTAGCCCAACCAGATAATGTTTCTTGGAATGAATCTTTATCAAATAACCCAGATTCATATTCACCATCAACTTCTCTACCTTGGATCATCCATCTAACATCAAAAGCTTCTTGTTTTGGTGGGTAGTAATCAACATCTCTGTCCCAAGAATCTTCTGATTCCAAAATTGGCACTGGTAAACCACGTTTAGCTGGAACATATGATAACCATTCCATAATTTTTTCAACCCCAGCCAAATCATCATTAGCTGTCAAATGAGAAACACCATTATTGTACATGATTTGAGTACCACCCAATTGAAGATTGGAAGAATACACTTCTCTACCCAACAATTTATTGATAGCAGGAGCACCAGTTAAAATAATAGGTTGACCATCGATTTGAATGGCTCTTTGACCCAATCTAACCAAATAAGCACCAATACCAACAGATCTACAAGTTACCAAAGTGATGGTAAATATATCCTTGTAAGCTCTTGATGTGGCACCAGCAATTAAACCTGATCCTTTAAGACATTCAACCCCTAAGCCATCTTCGGCACCAATAATAGCTTTAATGACATGACGCTCTTCACCTTTTTCAACAATACGTTCAGTAACAACACTGTCACTTTTACCATCTTTTTCTAAAGACTCTTTAGCAGCAGTACTCAAGTACAAGTATCTGAATCCTTTGTCAGGAGACCCTTCTTCATTCCAGGCAACTTGGTATAATGGAATCAATTCCTCAGCAACACCAATTCTAGCACCTGAATTTGCAGAAAGGTAAATTCTTGGAATACCTAATTTTCTGGCCAATTCAGTACACTTGTTGAAATAATTATCTTCTTCTGGACCAAAAGAACCAATCTTGTGGGTGATATCATTGGCAACAATAATTAATTGACGACCATGAGGGTATTCAGGAGTTTTAGCAGTGACTTTGAATCCAACCATTCCAATTTTGTTAGCACCCGGATCTCTTTCAACAGCTATTAAGGAATCAGTTTCATCAGTGATCAATTCTAAAGACACGAAAACATCTTTTGGTACTTTTTTGCCATATTTTTTCCATTGTGAAATTGTTGCTTGACGAAACAATTCTGGGAAGTCATACACATAAGTGGTACCCATATTGTGAGCCTTGTAACGTTTTGGTTGTAAAGATTCTTTAACTGGATATGGAGTTGAGATAGGTCTCAAATGCATGGAACCAGGATGACCAATGGATTTGAAAACCCATTCACCTTTAGGATTTTTCACTTCCAAATACAATTCTGATTTGACAACATAACCAGAAACATTATTAATGATAGCACGCAATGGGAACGAAGTACCTTGAGGATCAGTACAGACAATTCTAATTTCAGCACCAGTAACTCTTAATCTCCATAATCTTCTACCAAATCTTTCTAAGAATGATCCAAAGGCAGCCTCAACATCTGAAGCTTGAACATTGAAAGCATTGGAAAAGTTAATGAAAATATGGTTTAAATCAGAATTAGAAGTGTCAATAACTTCTAAAGTATCCAAAATATCATTCATTAATCTGTTGGATTCAGCAATCAAATATTCACTAATGCTAATGTCTTCTTTAAGAACACCGGTTCTAATAATCCCTCTGGTGAAAAATCTTTTATCAGAAGGAGCATTCTTCCCAATTGCATCATATACATGGATGTTTCTGTTGTTAGTGAAAATTGGTTTGATATCGAAATTGGCTAATCTTCCCAATTCCAATTGGAAAGCCAAAGCTGGTTCAATGTGTCTAATAACCTTGTTTTCTTCATAGTCAGGACCAGTAAAAGTATAATATTTAGGATATTGACCAATTTGATGAGCAAAAACAAATGTAACACGACGAACACCAGCAGAAATCAACTCTTCTTTGTATTCGCACAAGATTTCATTAATTCTGCTCAAGTATTCATTTTCATCGGAGTAACCATCAATACTGGTAATGACAATATTCAAAACATTTAATAACTCTGGAGTTTCACCCTTTGCTTTAAATGAAATAGCATCGGCTGGTTGGAATTGTTCCAATGCAGCTGTAAGAGTTTCATCAACATCATCCAAGTGTCTTGCTGGAGCTAAAACACCAGTTCTTGTGGAATGCTCGGTTTTAGAATCAACAACAAAGGTCAAATCAGACACAGAAGCTGCATGTTTCATAGATGTCGAATCATCGCCACCGGCAGCAGCAGCCTGTTGAGCATCGTTTACACCAGCGGCTCCCATATTAGCCAACTTGAATTTCCATTCAACAATAGGAAGTCTGTCATTAACATGATATTCAATTTTACCCAAATCATAAGCACGGTATGAACGTCTGACATAAACTTCAGCGGCAGCAATGGCAACCCATGGGTCTGGATTGATTAAGAATTGTGCCAACACATCAAAAACAATATGTTTGGAATCAACAACCTCACGAATAATTTCCAAATTTGGTTCTCTATGTTTAGCAAAAATTTCACCATAAGAGGTTTGAACAACAGATGACCTCAAAATATGTTCCAATTGATCGGATCTTTCCTTGATGGAAGGTAAAGAACATTGAATTAAAATTTCTCTTGCCTTTAATGCAACTTTGGCACAAGCACGAGAGTCTAATTGAACAAGTTTCTTTAAAGCTTCTCTGATAGAGGCAGCAACTGACGAGTTGGATTGCAACAATGGTTCATAAATGTCCAAAATAGCTAAAATCAAATTGTTCTTGGCACTAACACGTGAATGAGACAAACCAATACCAATAACTTTTTTCAAATCAGATTTGTTTTCATCTCTTAATTTCAAGATAACATTATCTTCTCTAACATTTTCACCTGAAAACAAACTTTCAACGTCATAATATTCGTTAATCAAAGATGCAAAGTAATCGTATTCGTGTTCAACCAAACCATTCTGGTAACTTGTGGCAATAGAAACCAATGGTGCAACAACATCTTCTAACATATCATTACCATTTTCAGCAATTGATTTGGTGATGAGTTTTAAAATTTGACGAGCAGGGAATTCAGCACCTCTACTTTGAGTTCTTTCAACCAATGCAGTCAATCCGTCATCCAATTTAGGTGGCAATCTGGAGTGTAAAGCTGAAATTTGTTGTTGCCATTCAGAGTATGGCAATTCATTGTCTTTCAAAACTTCACCAAGACTCTTTAAAGTAGAATTCAAAATCACTTGATTATCATAACCAGCCAAAATGTTTTTCAAAATACCAGCACAATGATTGAATTTATGTGCTGGTTTAGTACCTGTAACATTTGGCTCACCCATAGATGGTAAAGTACCTTCAAATGGTTTAGCATGTTTGACCTTAGATGGATCGTCCAATGCCAAAATGGCCAAGATATCACCAGCATTAACTGTGGAACCCGGTTGTTTAATCAACTGCACTACCCCATTTTCTTGAGCAATCAAAGGCATACACATTTTCATAACTTCGACTTCAGCGTATGGTTGACCAGCATCAACATGTTCACCACTGTCAACCAAATACTTGACCAATTTACCTGGAGATGGAGTTCTTAATTGTGTTGGATCATTTTCAACTTCTAATAAACAAGTTTTGCCATCAACTGATAATCTAGTGGCAGATGCCTCTTCCTTCCAATAGACAGAATGTGATTTCCCATCTAATGCACACAATAAACCACCATCGGACAATGAACGTGCACCAACAACACAACGAGAACCATTAAGGAACAAAGTATATTTATCTTCTGAAGATTTAGTAGCAGTGAACTTGTATCTTTCACCTTCATAAATAAACTCAACTGGGAAAATAGTTTTCAATAAGTTTCTGTGAGGAACTTGACCTTTTTCCAAAGATTGGATGTATTCCTTTTTCTCTTCCTCAGCCTGGATGTGTACTTTGGTTACAGCTCCACAAACAACAGCAACTATTGGATCTGGTCTTTCAGCAGTCAACTTTTTGGTGATTAATTCATCCAACCAACCAGTTGTAATGGTATTATCCTCGAAATCTGGAGTTTCTAACAATTTGATTAAATACTCAACAGTAGTTCTAAAATCACCTCTAATACTCAATTCTTTCAAGGCAACAACCATATGTTTTCTTGAAGCTTGACGGTTTTCACCAAATGCGAAAATATGACCAAATTGAGAATCCGAAAATGAATGGATAGAAGATTGGTTACCAACTGAGAAATAACCCCACACATTAGAAGAAGAACGGAAATTCAATTCATGTAAAGAACCACCACTTGGTTTAAAACCTTCACCAGGATCTTCAGAAGTAATACGACAAGCAGTACAATGTCCCTTTGGTGTTGGTCTTCTTTGACTAACCAATGAAGTTTCTGACTTGAATTCAAAATCAATATCAGTAGTGGTATGAGGATCGGCACCGTACAAAGTTCTGATATCTCTGATTCTATGCATTGGTATACCCATAGCAATTTGTAATTGAGCAGCTGGTAAATTAACACCTGTCACCATTTCAGTGGTTGGATGTTCAACTTGCAATCTTGGGTTCAATTCCAAAAAGTAGAATTTATCTTCAGCGTGGGAGTAAAGATACTCAACAGTACCAGCAGATACATAACCAACTAATTTACCCAATCTGACTGCTGCATTTTCCATTTCGTGGAAAGTTTCCTTTCTGGCAATGGTGACTGGTGCTTCTTCAATAATCTTTTGGTGTCTTCTTTGTACGGAACAATCTCTTCCAAAAAGGGAAATGTTAGTACCGTATTGATCTGCTAGTAATTGAACTTCTAAATGTCTGGCATCACCTGCTAACTTCATAATAAAGATAGGAGAACCTGGTATTTCATTAGCTGCTTGGTTGTATAAGGTAATGAAGTTTTTCTCATCATCAACTTTTCTAATACCTTTACCACCACCACCTTCAGAGGCTTTAATCATAACTGGGAACCCAATTTTTTTGGCTTTTTCTAAACCATCTTCTGGACTAGTACAGCACCCTTTGGCATAAATATCATCAGCAACAGAAACCAAATTAGTTTGTGGGTCTATTTTCACTTCATCAACACCAGTACCGGACCATGGAATACATGGTACTTGAGCATGTTGAGCAACTATAGTAGATGAAATCTTGTCACCTAAAGATCTCATAGCTGAACCAGGAGGACCAATAAAAATAATTTTTTTGGGAGATGCAGCTAATTTTTCTGGTAACAAAGGATTCTCTGAAGCATGCCCCCACCCAGCCCAAACGGCATGAGCATTTGTACTTTCTGCTATCTCTACAATGAGATCAACATTAGCATAGTTATTGTTATTGGTGCCACCAGGGACTTCAATGAATTGGTCGGCCATTCTAATATATTCGGCATTAGCTTCCAAATCTTCTGGAGTGGCCATAACGGTAAACTGTATGGCTTTTTCGTCACCAAATGTTTCATAAGCCCATTTTCTAACTGATCTGATTTCTTTAACTGCAGCTATACCATTGTTGGCAATTAAAATTTTCGAAATAACTGTATGACCTTGATGAGCTCTGACAAAGTCTCTGACTTTAGAAGGTTCAGCATTCAAAACTGAATTTCCACCCAAGAAATGAGATGGCAAATTTTCATGTAATGTAGTGTAGCTAAGGGAATCGCTAGGACTAGGAGATGGAGATTGATCTGACATTAACAATGACTTGAATATGTTCTTGAATGGGATATAATGACGATGAGGTATATATAGTTGTGGTTTTGTAATTAGGAAACGCGATCTATGTACAAGTGAGTTAGTATTCTTTATTAGAGATAATTTGCATCTCATAAAAAATCGAAGAAATAAAGCAAGTGAAAATAAGTGTTGTTGTTGTGAGTAGTTTTTGAGTGTTTATTCATTTATTGTTGGGTTCCTGCTTTGTCTTTTTTTTGTTTCTACCCAATTTTTCAAATCTTTGTGGTTCCAGAACTTTATTTTGTTTTTTTCGTTCCATTACTCTAATATTACTCCGAAACTTTAACGACAAGATGTTCCCAACACAGCTGATGCCGAAGAAAAGCAATCACTCGAGCTTCTTCAAACACTGCAACACACACACAACAATTGTAAACGTTTTTGCTTAATTTCTTATCTCGATGGCTTCAATTGATTTTGAACATACCTATTGTAAGCAAAAGTGTTGAATACTTTTATTATTCCAGATTGAGATTTAACTTTAAATGATATCTTTGTTGTATAATACCCTTATAATTGAACAAACTAACTAAAAAGTGTAATCAGTTTGTATCCAAGGGTTTAATAAATGTAAATAATCAATTCGTTAGATGAAGATTGGATGTATAATTGTTGTTCGTAATTAGTATGTTCCTCAGACTGAAAGGGAAAGCAAAAATCAAAAACAAATATGATTCCAAAAAAAAAATGGGGTTATATGGGAAAAAGAAAGTAATATATAAATAAGAATTATATCAATTTGAATTTAGAAAAGATTTTTCAAAAGCAGGGTTATCGTTGTTGGATAGTAGAAAGAGAATCACCCTAGTTGCATGAAATGAATTTCCCAAAGAACATTGTGTTTGATTTCATTTTTGTTGAGTACTGTATATAGCTTAGTCCATTACCCAAATATATTTTTAACGTGTTTTCAATTTAACCGTGTAAGCGGACCTTACGGAGTTTTTTTTCTAACCTATACCGTACAATATTTTTGTTGGTTAGAATATGGTTTCAAATCTCTTTACATGAGTATCTATTCAAAAGAAAGTATATACAAAGCATAGAAGAGAGCCATTGAACGTATATGAATAACATATATTCAAATTCAAACACTCGGAGTTACTTCCTATCAAAAGGAGGCAATATATTGTACTTGTAGAGGTTGTAATTGTTGACCCAACAAGTTTTGCTCCGGACGCCAAAAGGAGAAAGAAAAGAAGCTTTTTTTTTTGTATGGGCGTGTCCTTATAATCAAAAAGCCCAAAAAAAATTTTTAGAGTTGGGATTATATTTTTTTTGGTGTTTCAATTTTTGTAACAAATTTTCAAATTTTTAACCAACAAATACAAGAAGCTTACAAAAGTACACACCAGTTTACATGCAATATAATTGACGTCAATTCCCACACAATCTATATAGTTAGGAAAAACCGTTTTTTTTCATACACACACACATTTATACTTCTACAACAAAAAACATAACCCACTATCTATTAATCTTACCATCTCTCTAAATTATAATAATGGTTGGAATTTGGGTAGAATTGATTGCTGAGGATGTAGTGGTTTTGGACCCGGAACATCATCTGAATTACTCAAGAAATTAAACAGACCTAATCTTGAATTCAAACTTGAACCATTGCTCATTGCTGTATTCGAAGCTATAGGAGGCGGCAATATAATTCGTTGTGATTCAGTAGGTTGTTGATAATCTTGTTGTGATAATCTCTTGTGCATTTCGTAAATTGGCATAGGATTATGAGTGGATATCTCTAACTCAATCTCATCTTCGTCACTCTTGAAAACTCTTTCCAATTCTAAATCACTTTGAACAATCTTGCCATGGTGTTTAAAAACAATTGTAGTATCTGGTAGCTTGAATGCAGACTTTGCATTCTCCAAAAGTTCATTATATCTTGGCGTGGCAGCAATTCTAACTGGGTATAAAAACTCAAGTTTTTGGTTGAAAAATTTCAAATACACTCGTTTCTTGTATGATCCGGTCAACGACAGTGTTGGAGTCACACTTCTTGACGGTTCCATAGTTGACATTGACGTATCACTACCAGTGTTTTGCAAATGAGATGCCACTTCTGCAAGTTTATTAAGTGAGTAAACATCATTCTCTGATGGGTAGGCAATATTATTACTGCCTAAATGCTGATCTTCATTTCTAAATGGGATTGAATTTTTCGCCATTAGTGGATATTCTTGCAACACTGATGCATACAAAATCTCACAGATGGGGAAAATAACTTCTTCAAACCCAAAATCTTTCACCATAGCACCTAATAATATGTATAAAGATATCACTGCTGTCTCATCATTTATACCATTTGTATTCACTGGATCTAGCTGTCGGAAAAATTTACTCAATGATAGTTCACTACTCAATTTATTTCGTAAATACAACATTGATTGTGGATTTACATGCAGAAAAGATTTTTCGAAAATGTACCCAATACAAGTAGACATTACTGATTTGCCTAAAAATTGTAAATTTTCCAGTTTGGAATTAACACTTTCATTGCAAGATCTTGATTTTTCAATTTTATTAAGAATATTCTTCTTAGCAGCAGCAGCCAGAGGAATATTTATTGTCTCATTCATGCTGAGATTAGTCAATGGTGGTAATCGAGGTTTAGTCATATTGTCAATAGTGTCTTTTGCTTGATCGTCACTAGTGAATCTTTTCTCTCTGTTGTAGTTCACATCATAAACGTCATCTTCATTACGGACAATTTCCGACAAAAACGAATTGCTATTACTCCCATTCACATTACCATTCAGATCACTATCATCTAGTTTATTCCTTTTCAAAGATGGTTCTTCAGGACTGGTGTGTTTTTTGGATGACCGTTTTCTATTTCTTCGAACACTTTGTATTGCTGCTCGAACTAATTTGTTGAAATCTGAAGTATAAGAAGCAGGATAATCAAATTCTAATCGTAGCATTTCTGAAACCCTTCTAATTTCCAGTTCTTGTTCACTTGCCTTACGAGAACTCAAATCTAGTGTATCGATTAATTCTAACCTTCTGGCACTAAACCGCTTCCATAACCTTTCATCATGGAAATTTAGTTTTTCTCGTATAGCATGGGTAACTCCTAATTTCTTATTGTGTTCCATTGCTTAATGTTTGTAGTTTATATAAATATATTGTGTTTATGAGGAAATGGTATTAAAGAAATCATTTATTGACCGACTTAAAGTCAACCATGACTCTGAATCAGAATTTGTGAGTAAAAAAATTTTTTTTTTTTGGGTTGTTGTTGTGCTTGTTGTGATTGTTGCTGGTGTGTGATTCGTCTTGATTCTAATTGGGGTCAAAGGTAGTGGGAAAAACTAATTTTTTGAATGACTACATTTTTTTTATTTGTTTTTTGTTCGCTTGAGTTAATTTTTTCTTTTTGAGTTTTTTTTTAGTCATCCTCTCGAGGTCGTGTTGTCATGCACAAGAAGAAGTTTAAATTTCTCCATCCATCGACTAAAAAGTTGAAAAGTGTGTGGGTGAACCAATTTTTCAACATTTCCTGATAAACTCTTAACCATCATACCTATGAAGGATAGTATTAGATAGCTTCATTATGACCAGTCGTTTGGATTGCTAGCTAGTAAGAACACACCAGAAAAAGAAAATAGTACCAATTTCAAATATTTTGCTGACCTCTTTTTTTCAATTAAACTTTGTAGAATTTTTAGTATAAAATATACTCGAGGGTTCAAACATAAGAAAGTTTTGCAAATACTGACATTTCTCGGGTTTAATGATTTGTACGACACTGCTATTTTTAACCAGGCATTTTCATCGAATACCAGAAGATGAGCTAAAACTGTGACTAACTATACAATTCCTCTTGTACAACTTTCTGCGGAAATGATATCTATGTAAGGCAAATTTTTGATGAATTTTTTCCGTCTAGATAACAAAAAGTAAGTCGTGCACCACACAAATAATGACTAATTCGGTAATTGGACAATTGAAAAATTTTTTAACCGCGCTTAACCTATTATCCATTCATTCATCAAGAAAAGAAATTTTTTTTTTCTTAAACTATAAAAGGGATAGTAAAAACTTGTTGAACGAAAATTTCATATATCTTTTCTTTTTCTCTTTCTTTTCTTTTCTTCTCTTTTTATTCCATTCAATTTATACACACACATATACACAAAACACCAACAGAAACATGTCAAAGGGAAAAGTTTGTTTAGCCTATTCAGGTGGTTTGGACACCTCAGTCATCTTAGCCTGGTTATTAGAACAAGGTTATGAAGTCATTGCTTTCTTAGCCAACATTGGACAAGAAGAAGATTTTGAAGAAGCTGAAAAAAAGGCATTAGCCATTGGTGCCACCAAATTTGTTGTGGTTGATGTCAGAAAAGAATTTGTTGAAAAAGTTTGTTTCCCAGCAATTCAATCAAATGCCATTTATGAAAATGTTTATTTGTTAGGTACTTCATTAGCTAGACCAGTCATTGCTCAAGCACAAATTAAAGTTGCTGAAGAAAATGGTTGTTTTGCCGTTTCTCACGGTTGTACTGGTAAAGGTAATGACCAGGTTAGATTTGAATTGAGTTTCTATGCATTGAAACCAGATGTTGTGGTCATTGCTCCATGGAGAGACCCAGAATTCTTCCAAAGATTTGCTGGTAGAAAAGATCTTTTAGATTATGCTGCTTCTAAAAACATCCCAGTGGCACAAACCAAAGCTAAACCATGGTCTACTGATGAAAACTTGGCTCATATTTCATTTGAAGCTGGTATTTTGGAAAATCCAGATACTACTCCACCAAAAGATATGTGGAAATTAACTGTGGATCCAACTGATGCCCCAGATAAACCAGAAACTTTCTCAGTTGTTTTTGAAAAAGGGTTACCAGTGAAATTGATCTTGGATGACAGTAAAAAAGAAATTACTGATCCAGTAGAATTATTCATTGAAGCTAATTCTTTAGCTAGAAGAAATGGGGTTGGTAGAATTGATATTGTGGAGAATAGATTTATTGGTATTAAATCCAGAGGTTGTTATGAAACTCCAGGTTTGACCATCTTAAGAAATACTCACGTTGATTTAGAAGGATTGACTTTAGATCGTGAAGTTAGAGCCATCAGAGATCAATTTGTGACACCAACTTGGGCCAAAATCTTATACAATGGTATGTACTTCACACCAGAAGGAGAATACGTTCGTTCAATGATTCCTCCATCTCAAGTCACTGTTAATGGAGTTGTTAGAGCTGCTGCTTATAAAGGATCTGTCACCATATTAGGTAGATCTTCAGACACTGAAAAATTATACGATGAAACCGAATCATCAATGGATGAATTGACCGGATTCTCACCAGAAGATACTAGTGGGTTTATTGCTGTGCAAGCCATTAGAATCAAGAAATACGGTGAAGCTGCCAGAGAAAAGGGTAAACCATTGGATTTGTAAATGATTTTTGTTTATAGGGGAAATTAGTAATAATAATATAATGAAGTTTTTTTACGTTTTAATATCATAGATTCACCAAACAACAACATGAATATTACTTGAATGATTAAGAAAAGTAAAATAACAATATTTCTATTCTTAAAATGTATTTAAATAATCTATAAAAGTGAATGACAAAAAAAAACTAACAACGATGAAATAAGATATTATGCAATTTGACTCTATAACGCAATGCCGTTTTGCATAACTTTGAGATCAACTTTGTTCTAGATAAGTAATATTAAAATACTAACAACTGTACCCAAAAACTTTAGATATTTATTGGAAATATTTGTTGATCCATTTTCAAAAGGGATAGCTGTAAAAGACGACAGCCCAGTTTCAATGGTTTGTGAAAAATCGCCTGATGTATTTGATCCAGTAGTAGGAGTATTAGCGTAGCCATTTGAATCAGACCTGTTAGTAGGATAACCAGATACAGATGAATCAGAATCATTCAAATCACCATACAAAGATACCGTAGATGTTGTGCCAATATCGGTATTGGTTGCAAAAGGATTTGTTGCGTCCGTAACAGATCTTCCCAGAGCACTAACGATGTTATCACCAGTGCTAGCTAAATCTCCAGAAAAGATACTACCTGTAAATCTAGTATCTTCATAGCCTGTAGTTACTGTTGAATGTGAAACACTTGAAATGTAAGTGACAACATTTTCGGAACATTTGGATTCAAAACAACTTGTGATTGTGGCAGTTGCAAATTCTTGAGTCGACCCACTTGGAGAAGCAATAGTATATCCAGCAGATTCAGAAGTGAAACCACCTTCATAATGGGAAGTCAAGCTTATTTCTTTAAATCCGCCTGATGTTGTAATGTCCCCATTAGAATGGTACTCAGTATTAATGGTATCAGTAGTTGGAATTGACTCGGTTATAGAAAGAGCTGCAGTAGCAGAGCTGGCATAACCATCAGAGCTGTACGGATCTGTTGATAACTCAGCTGAAGTATATGAATTGGAATTTTTAGCATCCCATGTTGATACAACTCCAGTGGTGATATCCGAATTTGAAGTGTCCAAGAATGAAGTAGGCAACATTGTGGCATAAGAATCTTGATTACTGACGTCAGATTTCATGGAACCACCATTTCCAGAACCACCGGTTGTCCAAGTTGATGCAAAGCCAATTTCGAAAGTATCAGTTAATGATATTGAGTCTGAACGAGTAGCGACAGAAGTAGAATGTGAGTTGTATTGGCTAGTAATATCAGACTCTGAAGTATGTGGGCTATCGGACTTAGCACCATTCCAGGTGGATGAAATCTCAGTTATGATATCATTTGATGTGAATGGTAATGGGGTTGTTACAACAGAAGCCACTGACGTGCTGGACTCTAGAGTAAAAGAACCACCAGAATTGGAAGTTTCCCAAACAGATATAAACTTTTCTTCACTAGCACTTGAAGCAGGACCAAAAGCTGAAGCTGTGGTATAACTGGAGCCGACTTCACTTGAATCTGTAGAGTCAGCGGAAACAAATGATGCACTTGCAACTTGTGAATTAATAGATTGGATGGCAGAAACTGAACTTGTTGCAAATGATGATTCATAGCTGCTACTAGAAGCTAAGGGTGTTTCGGTACTTGAAAAATATGATACACCAGTGGCCGATGGAGCCATTTCAGTTGATTGACTGGTAGTTTCAAAACGTAAATCACTTAAAATGGAAGGTTCAACAATACTTGTTTCACTTAATATGGTAAATTCACTAGTAGTAGGTGCTTTGGAAATAAAGGATTCACTAGCAGTTTCTAAAACCACGTCGTTGGAGATAGAAGGTTCAACCTGAATAGCTTCTGTAGATATTGTAGACTCTCTATCTGATCCAAAAGATACTTCGCTGGATGCAAATGATTGAACAGTAAATGTTTCGCTAGCAATGAAGGATGTACTAGGAGTTGAAAGAGCAAATTCACTTGATTCTGATGATTCTTTAACGCCTGTTTCACTGAGAATATAAGATTCACTAGGAGTTTGTAAAACAGCTTCATTAGAATATGATGGTTTGTTGACGTCTGTTTCACTAGCAACGACAGACTCACTAGGAGTTGCAAGAACGACTTCACCAGAATAAGAGGGTTCAAGAAATGTCTCACTAACGATGAAAGATTCACTAGGAGTTTTCAAAGAAATTTCGCTGGAATACGACGGTTCAGCATCCACTGACGTACTAACAGTCGATGAATATTCAACAGTTTCAAAAGAAACATCACTGGAAAAGAATGATGGAACAACCAAGATGGAATCACTCGTACATTCATGAATTGATTGACTGGAAATAAAAGGTTTGGAAATACTGCTTTCACTGAAAAGCATAGATTCACTGGGAATTTCAAGAGAAATTCCACTAGAGACAGATGGTTGTACTACAATTGACCCAGTAGTTGCATCAGAAAATATGTCACTAGAAATAGAAGCCTCAATGGTAGATATGATGGACTTGGTAATGGATTCAGAAGCTATTTCGGAATAGGATGGTTTGACAATAAATGATTCGCTAGCAGTTTCAGGAGCTGGCTCGCTGGAGATATACGATGGAGCAATTAATGATTCGATGGATGTTTCAAACGGTAATTCGCTCCAACAAGAGGGTTCAACCATGGATAAGGATGATTTGCTTGCAATTTCAGAAACAGTCTCACTGAAATAAGATGGTGACTCAGCAAATGATTTAGTTGTAGTTTCAAAATCAATGTCAGTTGTATATGATGAGCTATCTGTAGATGGTTTACTAGCAATGAGATAGTTGCTAGCAGTATTAAGGGAGCTTTCACTGGAGACAAATGAATTTATAATTGTTTCACTAACAGTTTCAAAAGCCAATTCATTGGAATAGGATGGAGTTTCCACAACTTTGTCACTAGTTATGAAAGAGTCATTGGCAGTTTCAAGAATCATATCAGTGGAAACAGATGAGCTGACAAATAATTCACTAGAAGTTTCAGAAATCAAATCACTCAGGAAAGATGATTTAACAAATTTGGTTTCACTAGCTGTCTTAAGTAATGTATCACCAGAAATAGAAAGTTCACCAATTGAACCAGTTGACTCACTAGCAGATACTAAAGATATTTCAGAATATAAAGATTCAGTTCCAATCGATTTATCGGCAATGGAAGAGTCACTGGCAGTAGCCAATGACACATCACTGAATTCTGTAACATCTGATTCACTTCCGGCTGTAGAAGACAAATCACTATCAGATGTTTGCAACATATGTGTCTCTTCAGGAAAGGATGATCCACCAGCACTTGAGGAACTTGAAACATATGAATTATCAACAGCAGAAGATGTATTGATTACAAAAGATTCAGAATCACTAGATTGCAGTTTTGAAAAATATGACTCAGTGACCAATGATTCAGTAGCTTGGAAATCACTAGCAGTTATGAAAGTAGATTCGCTGATGGCAAAAGAGTTCTCACTAGCATAGTCTGTACTTGTTGAAATAGGATTTTCATTGGACAAAGTTTCATCAACAAACGATTCCAAACTAATAAACTCACTTGATGAGATTGGTGCAGATATATAATCCACAGTAGATGATACTTTAGCTAAAGTGTTATCAGTTGTCTTTATATGAGCTTCATTAGACAAAGTAGTTGTAATGGAGGTAGATGTAGCAGTTGTTAATGTTGGGAAGATTGATGTTGTAGTGAACCATGATCCACTTTTATCCGTCAGAATTGTAACCGCGCCCGTTTCAGTGACGGTGTTCCCCGCAGTATTTGTTTTGGTGATAGTGGTCGTGTAATCGGTCGGTTTTACTCCTGGTGCCTCAGGAATTGGTTTACATGCCATTTGACAAGATTTAGGTAATGCTCTTGTTGGAACACGTCCAGTATATGTAACTGACCCCCAAATGGTGGAAGGAATACCTGACCCAGAATCAGTAACCACCAGAAATTTACTGGAGTCATATCCTAATCCAATATTGAATCTTTGCTCAAGTAAAAAGTTACGCAAAGTCAATATACCCGTGGAGGAATCATAACTGTGAGCCGATTCAAGAATAATTCCAATTAAAGGGAGAGTCAATCCAATTTTATTACCATTACCAAATCCATAAACATTAAATGTTTGTGTAGTCGAAATTGCTTGAACAATCATAGAAGAGTCTTTATCGACCAAATGAAAGTTTTGATTTGCAGAAACCGACAATAACACATTGGCAATATAAATAGTGGAATCACCATTAGCAGAAAAACAACCCGAACCTTTAATTTGAGTTGTTTGTTGGTATACTTGATTGTTCAAACATATTTTACCACTGTTGGTAATAGATCCTAGAGGGAACCCAAGACATACAGCACCTGAAGTTCTTTGATTTTGATAGAACAGCAATAACCCGGTGTTGGTCCACAGAGCAGAAGTAAGGGACATGGTACTTGGTACTCTACCTGAAGCAGCAAAGTACATTTCACCACTGTTGGTAAATGATAGACCTCTTAAATCATATGAAGATGGTGTCAACGAGACACGTGAATCAAACGAAATGATACCACTATTGTTGATTGAATGGAGCAAAGTAGTCAAACTAACTTGAAGGGCTAAAAGATGTGAGGTCAGCGAGATGTATAATGCACTTTTAGCTTTGACGTCTAGTTTACCAATGAAATTAGAAAAGGCATTATCAATTATAGACCAAGATGCGCCTGGGTGAATGATAATCTCTCCAAAACTTAAAGTGACAGAGCCACGATCAACTTTATTCTCAGTAATGTCAATGGCAAAAACAATGTTTGTTAACAAAGCAACTGTGATTATAAATTTTTGAAGGAATTTCATAATTGTTGTTTGAAGTTGACGTGAAAGAAAACGGAACTGTCAAAAAACCAGAAAGGATAACAAATTGAATTTATAGTTTTTCATATCATCTTGTTTGGCTTTAACGATTTGCAAAATTTAGTTTCTTTTCTTTGTCAGTTTCTAGAAAACTATCTTTTAGGAGTGATAGAAGGAATCTTTATTTATTTCTTTTTTATCCGGTTCAATTCAAATCACTGCCGATGGTTTTCGATTATTTTCTAATAACAATTTTGTTCTATTATAAAATAAAAGAAATAAATCTTCAGTAAAAAGAAAGAAACAAAATAAAATAACAATGAACAATATCGTAGTTGTACATTGAAACATTTACAAACTACATAAACAAGAAATCTACAACATTTATAATTATTACGGGGAAAGTTGGTGTCCATAACCGAATCATAATAATAAATAATAATCGTAAACAATTTCTTTTGCAGTAAAAAATAAAACAAAAAGACCAGCTGCTACCATATAAGAATAACCGAAATTCCCCACCACCGCCAACACCACCAACTACAACAACCACAAAAGACCAAATATAATTATTTACCAGAACAAAAGAAATACTTAAGACTTGAAGAGTGATTAAGGAAAGAACAAATTAGAAAAGCGCAATATGGTGGTATATTTTTTTGCCATGCCCGGAGTTTCGGAGTAACGAATAATTATTATCGAATAGTAGAACTCTTGGAAAACCAACCGAGTGTAATAATTGTCGCTATCTTCTAGTATATTACTTTGTCAGGCTTAATATTATTTACTTCAAAGAGAAAGAAATACCAAAGATGAACCAATCAATTAACTTTGAAATGATTGTTGTACTCCGACGCTTTAATATATCGTTCTACATTTGCAATCTGGTTATATTGTTGGTTGTACTTTAATTCAATTTTACCTTAACAATCTCTATTACTTAATAAACCAGACAATTTGATTGTATATATAAGCAATAATAAACTGAAAATATTTATTTTGTGAATTAATATTGGTTGTTGTAGGTGGGGGTAATTTACGGGTGAGTGTTTGCGTTATTTTCCGTAGATAACTTTGATTTTTTTAAAGCTTTTTTTTCGGCGTTGAGCGAATTTTCGGATTTCTTGTTCACTCACATTTACACACTTTATTAAAAAAACCAGATCATTCAAACAGGTTCAAATTCAATTTAATTCTCAACATTGAATGCAAAAATAGAGAGAGAGCAAAAGAATTTTAGTGGTTGGTAATGAATAGTTTCATTAGTGAGGACTCTGACTACTACTATGAGAATAACAACAATGACAACATTAACATTAACGAGAGAGTTGAGCCATATTCTTCATCCTTATCTTTACCACTTCACACATTCCCATCTTCAACAATATCATTAGTTTCCAATCCTCGAGATTTTCTTGAAGAAGAAATATCAACAATATTAATCAATAGTGATTCATCTGAATGTAACGAGAATTTCCTGATTTTCATCAAATGTATTTTAGATAATGTATATAATACCAGTAATAAGGATAAATCGTCATCGTCAACAACATTACCTTCATCATCATCATATGAAGAGATTTCTTATTATTCATTGAAATTATTGACATCAAATTTATTTATCAAGAATTTCCAATTTTGTGTGGGGAAAATATTAGCATTTTTAAAAATGTTTACCCAGATTACTCAAACATGGCTAGAAGAAAAAGAAGAAGTCAATGATCAAAGCTCTTGTGTGAAATATGAATCTGAATGTTTAAAAGAGTTTTTATGTATAACTTTATTGTTGTTATTGAAAATTAAGAATAGTGAAGATGAAAGTACCCTTGATGGGAATGACTCAATAATATCTTCAGATAGTGCATCAACAAATGCCACCACCACTACTACTGATGGATTGAAACTAATTGAAGTTGATTATTTATTTCAAACTTTAAGACAATATCATATGATGTCAATAATGTCTGAATTTATAAATACAGAAATAATTGCAATTGATAAACATAAATCAAAATTTGTCATTTTAAAATTTAGCTGGGATATAATCTTTGAATATTTCTATCGAGTAGAAATATTATCTGATAATTAGTTAAGTGAATTGATCATTGGTAGTAATAACAACAAGAATTTGATATCTACATTGGTTCAATATTTACTACATAATGAAAACTTTAATAATTATGATTTAGACGCCGATGATTTCAATAATGAAGATAAATTAATAGCTTATGAAGAATTGAAACTATTGTTATTAATTAATGAACAATTTTTAATGAAATCTTTTAATACTAACAATAAGAATTTAGTATTTG